>Ga0131853_10012011_pt1 | contig 15850 bp, 15 predicted proteins | sample TergutLab28metaG_FD_92764 | JGI IMG/M metagenome (GOLD analysis project Ga0131853, IMG submission 92764) | Labiotermes labralis P1 segment gut microbial communities from Petit-Saut dam, French Guiana - Lab288 P1 (version 2) (version 2) | ecosystem: Host-associated > Arthropoda: Insects >...
TCTGATCAATGTCATTTTGTTCACGGTTATTCACCTCCTGTTTTTTCATATTATATGATATATCTTATCGAGCCAAAAAGCAAGTGTTTTGTAGAAATTACTTGAAAATTAATGAATAGTCAAAACCAAGGCAAATTGTTTCATGCACATTCGCCTTGGTTTTAATCTTTTTTCGGTATCATCACTGGAATATTTTTTGCAATTTCGATCAGCAAATCAGGGGTTAATCCAATAGAAAATGTTTTAAGTTCATAATATTTCATCGTTTTGCCGGAATCAGAAATTTCGTAGTGTGAATTAACTAAAGCGGCTTCTTCTAGTTTTTTTAAATGCATATAAAGAAGTGGTCTGCTCATTTGCATGATTTTTGCTAACTCACTGACATATTTCCGTTCATTAGCCAAAATGCCAGCTATTTTAATGCGCATGGGATGAGAGAGGGCATCGAATATTTTGGTGTATGCTTCATAATTTGACAGTTCAAATCCATTCACCATATTATTCAATTTCTTTCATCATTTTCTCGATAGATGATAAAACTGCCTTAATTTCACCTAACTCTGCCTTTAAATGGGCATTTTCCGCTCTCATTTCTTGAATGACATCGTCATAACTATGGTTATTAAGCCCCTCGATTCGAGTATTAACAGCTTTCATCTCCTCCAATTTTATTTTTCCTTTATTCTCCACAAACGTCATAACAGGAATAGCTACCATGACGATAAGGACGATAATAACAGCCATCACAAAAACATTCATAAAATCACTCCTTTCTCAATTTTACTCAATCGTCGTCATCACTTTATTAATAGACGACAGATTTTCATTAATTTTGTTTAGTTCTGCTTTTAGCAGGGCATTCTCTTCGCGTATTTCTTTTGCAAATGTTTCGAATGAAAAAGTATTGATACTTTGCATCTGAGTACGCTTATTTTTAGCGATAACTAGAATAAGCACAACGATGATAACTGGTGCTGTACTAACCATTATCAATGCAAAAATCATTAATAGTTCTAAAAAATCAGGCATAGTCAATCAACTCCTCGTATGAATTTATGTGTTTTTATCACATGTAAGTATTATATTACATACGAAATGTTTTGTCAATCATTTTGCACAAAAAAAATTCAGATATTGAAAAAATGTTGAGAATGCTGTAAAATGGAAAATCTGGGAACTAACCAACAGGAGGACTACATATGTATATCGAACAAATCAAAAAATACACCCCCAAAAATGACCTTGAAGCCATGGAGAAAAAGATTGTTCTAGATTATATTAAAGATTACCCAAACACTGTTTTAACCCGTGACAATAAAATTGCTCATATTTGTGTTTCAGGATTTATTCTCAATAAAGCGATGGATAAGACCTTAATGATTCATCACAATATTTACAAAAGTTGGGGATGGACAGGCGGGCATGCAGATGGGAATTCCGATTTGCGGGCTGTCGCCTTAAAAGAAGCTAGAGAAGAAACAGGTGTCACAGATTTCACCCCTATTAGCACTGAAATCGCATCGCTAGACATTCTGCCCGTTCCACCACATATCAAAAATGGGAAACCAGTAAATGCCCATCTTCATCTTACAATAACCTACCTTTTAATGGCAAAAGAAGATGCTGAATTAACCATTAAGCCTGATGAGAACAGTGGTGTTGCATGGTTGCCGGTTACGGATTTAAAAGATTACTGTATTGAACCAATCATGTTGCCTATCTATGAGAAATTGGTGGCTCGTGCTAAGGGGTTGAGTAGATGAAATTACTATTTTTATGTAGTCAAAATAAGCGACGAAGCTTAACTGCTGAGAAAGTGTTAAATGGTGCAAATGGATGGGAAGTTCGCTCGGCAGGGACGGAAAATAATGCAAGAAGTAAAGTGACAGCTGGGAATATCGGTTGGGCAGATGTGATTTTCACCATGGAAAAAAAGCATACGAGACGTTTGCAAGAGAGGTTTCGGGAAGAATTATGGGATAAGGAAGTAGTTTGTTTATATATTCCCGACGAATACCAATTTATGGATGAGGAGTTAATAGCTATCTTAAAGAGTCAAGTAGGAAATTATTTGGAGTAAGGATTGGAAAATGGAAATAGTTGAACAAGAAAAGTGGGTGGTATAAATGAATGAATATTTTGCTTTGAAAAAGCAAGTGATACAATTAATTATTGATAAATCAGTGTTGTTTGACAAACTTGAAGAACTAGATGTAGCCAAAAAAATGTTGCGAGATAATGGTTATCGCAACTTTGTTTCATGCAGCAAAATTAAACAAGCAGAGTTTTTTGAACCAAATTTAAAAATGTATAAAACTGCACCATTTCAAGAATGGTGTGATTATTTTGAAATGGATTGTCGTGTGAGTCGGCATTTAATGGGGAATTTGATTCAATTTGAACGAACGATTAACAGTAGGATAACTCATCACATAAGTGAAATGATGGCGAACAACGAGTTTTCTAATTTCGAGAAAAATGCGATTATTCAGATTATTAGTCAAACACGCGACCGAAAAGACGTGAGATTTTCAAAATATATTGGAAATGAAACTTGGGAATATATTCCCAAAATGACATTTGGCGAAATGAAGCGATTGGTTTTTTGGTTATATGACAATAGACATGATGTTTATAGTAAAATAAGTGAGGGATATTTGTTTTTGAATAGGAATGCTAAAAGGCGTCTTGATAACCTGAATGAACTGAGAAATAATCTGTTCCATTTTACCCCTTTGAGTGTTTATCTCACCGAAAACACTCAAAATTATAATCAACGTAAAAAAGTAGCAAACTGGATATCGAAACTTAGTGTATCGCAAGAAATGAGAGATGCACTTAATGAAATATGTGGTTATTCTGCTAATTACGTGAAAATTAAAAACAGCCTACAGAAGTAGACTGAAAGCTTTACCGAATAATTTCGTGATGAACTTTTTTCCCAGAAGCCTGCGCGCAGTCTCCCTCGTTTTGTATTTCTCATTATAATATGTAAAAGTAAGAAAGTCAATACCTAAAACCTAAATTTCGAAATTTTTATTTTTTCATTTTTTGCAACAAAACTTATTTCGCGAATTTATGAAAAACACTAAAACACTAAAACACTCGTTCTCCAAAGTGACATCCTTTCAAAAATCACCTAAAACAATAGCAATTTCCACTAAAATGCGGTATACTGATAACTAGAAAAACCAAAGGGGTTGACTAACATGTTAAACTTACAAGGAAAATACGCAGAAGCAAAAGTATTCACAGACAACATTGACGAAAAATGCATCGCCCAAATCATCGAAGTCTGCAACGAGCCATTCACAAAGGGCTCAAAAATCCGCATCATGCCTGACACTCACGTCGGAAAAGGTGCTGTCATCGGCACAACCATGACCATCACCAACAAAGTCGTTCCTAATCTAGTAGGCGTCGATATAGGCTGTGGCATGACTGTGGCCAAATTAAAAGTTCAAGAAAAAGACATTTGCTACAACACACTCGACAAAACCATCCGCACCCATGTCCCAAGCGGCTTCAACATTCGCAAAAAAGCCCACCCATATGCCAAAGAAATTCCCTGGAAAGAAGTCATAACACCCATCGATTTCGAGCGTGCCAAAAAAAGCATCGGCACATTGGGAGGAGGCAACCACTTCATTGAGCTGAATATTGGCTCAAGTGGAGAAATCTACCTGGTCATTCACAGCGGTTCAAGAAATCTTGGCAAGCAAGTAGCTGAACATTACCAACAACGCGCCTACAACGAACTCACTCGCAAATCAGAACAGCTTCGCGACGAAACCATCGCCGCCCTTATGAAAAACGGCCGTCAAGCAGACATCCAAGACGAACTAAAAAAACTTAAAATCCCAACCGTCAACAAACACCTAGCCTACCTAGAAGGACAAAGCTTCAATGACTACCTGAATGACATGACCATCGCCCAAAAATTCGCCACCCTCAACCGAAAAGCCATGATCGAATCCATCACCACCCACATGAACTGGGAAATCACAGACATATGGGAATCCATCCACAACTTTATCGACACCGAACACATGATCTTAAGAAAAGGGGCAACCTCAGCTCAAAAAGACGAAAAATTACTTATCCCCATTAACATGCGCGACGGTTCCATTATCGCCATCGGAAAAGGAAATTCAGACTGGAATTACTCAGCACCCCACGGCGCAGGACGCGTTATGTCTCGCAGCCAAGCCAAAAACAAAGTAAAATTCGAAGATTTCCAAGCCTCGATGAAAAACGTTTGGACAACCTCCGTCAATAAAAATACCATTGACGAATCCCCATTCGTCTACAAGCCAATGGAAGAAATTCTAGCTCATATTGGCGACAGTGTCGATGTCTTAGACATCATCAAACCACTATACAACTTTAAAGCATAAGGAGCATAAACAAAATGAACTATTTCAGCAAGAGAAATTATCAAAAACAGAGGAAAATAAGAGGGATCATTATTGGGCTAATCGTTGGTCTTGTGTTAGCAGGGATTACGCTTATCATCACACTAAATACCGATTTAGACCTAGATTTTGCCATCGCCATACCAGTAGGGGTTTTTATCGGGATGGTGATTGGGTTCTATCTTATGGGACAAAAAAAATCAATTGCTTTGATTAACACTATCAGAAAACAAGAACGTCTTTTAAATGCTGATTTCGACCAAGATATGACCAGATATCAAGTTCCTCGAAATGCCAAAACCCACACATGCCCCACATGGTTTATGGATACAACCGTAACATCTGAGGTAAATGGCATCTGGGTTTACCACATTGACTTTGTAAGAAAAGTTGAAACAGAATCAGGAATGATTGCCATTACTTTTATCACAGGAGAACGTGAAGAAGTACCAGAAAGAACAGGACTTGCCTTGCAGAACTGGTTCGAAGCTAACAAAGCAAACCAACAAACAAGAACTTACGAGCGAACATTCGATCAACCATACGCCCCATTTGTTGTTGAAGGAAATAGCCTGATCTACGAAATTACTGGTTTTAAAATTGACGTCTTCCAACAAATCATAGATGAGGAAATGCCAATGGAGGGATGCTGGTATGACTGGGAACTCCTCATTGAAAACTACCTTCAGCACAAAGTACCACACCTAGACGATGTGATGGACTTAGACTCAGACTTCGACAATAGCCTTATTCGTGTTATAGCACCTGATGCACATACCTTAGAAGAGTTTGCCAAAGGTTTTAGAGACATGTGTGACGATGACGCTCTTATGAAAGAACTATTAGAATCTAATGACAGTGGTTACGAAATTTTCGGTCATTAATCATTGGGAGGACTTATGAAAAATATATTAGAGAAAATTAACTACAACGCACCAGTCACCCTTAGCTTCACCTTCATCGCCCTAGCTGTCCTTCTTATCGACGCCATTATCCCGAGTCGCATTGCCATCAACTGGTTTGCCCTTCGCCCTACCATGACCACAGGTGATTTACCACGCATGCTAACTTATGTCTTCGCCCACGCTGACTTCAACCACTTCTTTGGCAACTTTAGTATCATTCTCCTTATCGGCCCCTTAATTGAGGAAAAATACGGCTCAAAAAAACTCCTCCTGATGATGGTAGCCACTGCCTTAATCACCGCCATCATTCATGTCATCTTCTTTAACACATGGATCATTGGTGCCAGCGGAATCGTCTTCATGCTGATCCTCCTGACCCCATTCACCAACATGAAAACAGGAAAAATCCCACTCACCTTCATCCTTATCGCCCTTATCTATATCGGTAGAGAAATCTTCCTAGGCCTAACCGTCACCGACAATGTTTCCCGCTTCGCTCACGTTTTAGGAGGCATCATCGGTGCCATTATCGGTTACTTCGTCCAAAATAAAGAAACCTAAAAACGCCCAAGTGCAACAACTACATCAGACCATCAAGAAATGACTTAGCAATCCAATAAGTTATTTCTTTTTTTGTTGCGAAAAAGAGTATCAAGCCTGGCGAAATTGCGCAAAATTTAAGATAGAAGCAATTTTTATGAAAAAAGGAGTGTGGGGACAAATGAAAAAGATGAAAATAGTTCTCTCCCTATTAATTTTGAACCTCCTCATGCTTGGCGTTGTCAATACAGCATGGGCAGAAGAATATGATGAGCCAGAACATGAGGAAGTGGTAGAAACTTCCTATGAGGATGAGACATTAGCATTAGAAGAAGAACCTGAAACATCAGAAGAAGCAGAAGGCTCAGAATCAGAAGAAAATGAAAATGATATTTTTAACAGTGCCCCCGATGTAGATGCCACCGTCTCTACCTTAACGGAACTTTTAAGTGCCCTTGGTGCAGCACCTACCAATGCAACAGAACCCTTTATCATCAATATTATCGCTGATATTACTTTGACAGGAACAGGAGCGGGAACAGGAGCAGCTCAAGCAAATGCTGTTCCCGCTGGAACTCGCGCCATTGCTGGTGGAAGAAACATTATTCTTTTGTCAACTGTAGAAGATGGGGTTGACCTTATGGTTAATGCAGTTGCACGCCATTTTACCGTTGGTGGAAATGCGAGATTAACCATTGGAAATGGTGTAAATTTAAGAAGGGTATCAGATTCGACTACGGCAAGTGCTGGTGGTGGTATTCAAGTCTTAAACACCGGTCGTCTTGTACTGGATGGGGGTCGTATTACCAATAACTTAAACTTGCATGGCAACACAGCAGCAACAGCAGCAGTCGGACGTGGTGCAGGGGTGAGAGTGTTAGTAGGCGGTACCTTTGATATGTTTGCTGGTGAAATATCTGGCAACCGAACAACAGCAGATGGCGGGAGTTTTAACAACGTCAACCGAGCTGGTGGAGGTGGTGTTGCTGTTGATGGCACGTTCAATTTGCATGGTGGTACCATTGCACGCAATTGGTCACAAGGACCAGGTGGTGCTATTTTAATCGTAGGATCTGGTGCTACTTTTAATATGTATGGTGGCGAAATCCTTGAAAATTGGAACGGAACAGGAACCACACCAGGTGCCGCTATTGGTGGACAAGGAGGTGGTGCCATTGCCATGCATGTTGGAACAGTGATGAATATGTATGGTGGGCGAATTGCTAACAATTTTACAGGTGGTGTCGGAGGAGATGGCGGTGCCATCGAGGCTGCAACCAGTACCATCAACTTGTTTGGTGGGATATTTTCTGGTAACAACGGTCGTCAAGGTGGTGCCATTAACAATCATGAAGGAAGTACATTAAATCTCCTAAACCCAAGTACAGCCACTGACTTGCTAGGGAGAGAAATCGCCATGGCTGGTTATGAGGAAACAGGGGTTATCTTTGAAAATAACATCGCCAGAATTTCTGGAGGTGCCATTGTCCAACGAGGTGGCGGTGGTGCTGCAACAGGGATATTTATGCATGCGGGTATCATCAGAAATAACGAAGCCATTGGAGAAAATGCTGCTTGGGATGGGGCTGATTTTGTACCAGGAAGTGGTGGCGGTGTCTATCTTAGCACACGTTCATTTACCATGCATAATGGCCTTATTCAAGGCAATATCGCCCAAAACACGACAGTTACAACAGCACCATCCTTTGGAATCAATCAAGGTGGTGGTGTATACATCCTAGCTGGCACAACCTTCACCATGAATGGTGGTCAAATTTTAGACAACCAAACAGGACAAAGATCAGCAGCACAAGGACAAGCAGGAAGCGGAGGCGGTGGTGTCCATAATCGAGGAACTTTCAATTTCAACGGTGGCGAAATTAGCGGTAACAGCTCCGGCCATACAGCAGAAACCTCCGGCGGCGGCGGTATCTTCACACCACTCACCCTAACCATCCCCCAAAACACAGCCTTCACCACACCTATCCTTATCGAAAACAACACATCAGCCACAACAGGCGGAGGCATTGCCATCATCAGCACCAACACAACAACTGCAACCGTACCAGCCTTCACTATGACAAGAGGTATCATCAGAGACAATACCGCTGCTACAGCTGGAAATGGCCTCCACTACGCACCAACCTTAAACATGAACGCAACCCTAGCAACAGCCATCACAACCGGCACAGGTGCTACAACCCAATTTAACATTACTGGAACAGCAGAAATTGAAGGCATTAACTACGTCCCAGTGGTTAACTTCGGACGAACAGGCTCAGGCACTTTAACCATTCACCGCGAATTCAACCTAGGACAAAACGCCATTATTTCAGGCTTCATCAACATCGCGCCAAGACAACGATCATGGAATGCAACTGCAGCAACACCAGTAGCAAGCACAGGAACAGGCGCACATAACAACACCTTCAACTTCAACATGACAGGAAGTCCAACCATTTTGAATGGCATCACCTTTGGCGAACACCCAGCAGGTGCCAACTTAGATCTCATCGGTTCGGGCACAGGCGGTGGCGCGAGAACCAACCACTACACAGTCACCCTCTCAGGCGGAACCATCAACGGTGGCATTGACTTCACACCACATGTAAGTGGAACAGGCGGAACAGCAGGCTCTCGCACAAACAACGTCACCCTCAACCTACATGGCACAACCATTGCAGGACGCACCACCGAAAATGGAGGTGCCATTCGCTATCAACCAACCCTCAGTGCCACAGGCGGAGCGGCAGCCGCCACCAACCGGACCAATAACTCAAATCTCAACCTAGACACCGGCATGATTCACAATGGCATCGCAACAAACAACGGTGGCGGCATCTATCACAGACCCCACTCAATCCTCCCTACTACCGGAACACCAGGCTCACATAATCTCAATTCAAGAATACGCAACGCCACCCTAACCAACAACCAAGCCCTAGGTGACGGTGGTGGCATTTACCTGGCCTTCACAACAACAGGCGGTGGCACCCAAACAGGCGTATTCAACATGGCAGAAACAGGAGCTTTCACCAGAAGCATCACCAATAATCGTGCAGGCAATCACGGCGGTGGTTTATTTATCTCTCACAACCTAACCCTAACAGCCATCACCAATGGTCAAATTAATGACAACATCGCTCAATCAGGTCACGGAGGCGGAATTTACATCGAAACCCCACCTGAATTAACCAACGCAACAGGTACCTTCACTTTAACAAATACCGCCATAAATGCTAACACCTCCCAACTAAACGGTGCCAGCATCTGGACCAACCGCTTTGCCAATATCACCCTAACAGATACAACCATAAATCGCAACCGTACCATGGAAGGAGACGGTGGCGGCCTCCACTTCGCACCAATCGGAACAGGTGTCAGAACCCTAACCCTAAACGGAACAAGCACCCTCAACGAAAACACGACTCACCTTGGCTCAGGAGGCGGCCTCTTTACACAAAACGCCAACATCATCCTAAATGACACCAGCACCATCAACGGCAACACAGCCACAGACAATGGCGGTGGCATCGCCATCATCAGAACAGAAGACATGCTAGATCTAACCCCTGAGCTAGGCACCCTCACCATCAATGGAAATAGCACCCTCAGCCACAACGAAAGTGAAGCAGGTGGCGGCATCTGGATCAACAACGGCACCATCATGCTAAGTAGCCCCAGTGCTACCATTTCACATAACTACGCAGAAGAAAGTGGTGGTGGCATAGATGCCCATAACAGCACCCTGATCATGAACGGTGGAAACATCACCAACAATCAATCAGCTCAAGATGGTGGGGGACTCTACCTGAACAACCGCACCAATTTTAGCATGATTGCCGGCCAAATCACTGATAACCAAGCCATCGATGGCGCAGGGATCTACATAGACAATGCTTCTTACTTCATCGGAAATGGCGGCTTTATCACAGGAAACACAGCCTTAGGTGACGGTGGTGGCATCTTCACAGAACGCTACGAAAACAACGCCCTCCTCACAGCAGATGCCTACAACAACCTTTTTCTAGAAACAGACATCACCTTCAGTGGCAACACCGCTAGATTTTCAAGTCAAGGCCCAGCCAACCCCGAAATCATCAACGACCACCTCCCAATAACCCTAACAGGAAGCGTGACAGACATCCATATCCTCAACAATTATGATATCAACTACCCCCTAGTCAATTACATCACATTCAGATTTTTCAAAATGGATGAAATGATGTACAGTGACTTTGAACAAGCAAATTTCCTCGAAGGTGCCACCTTTGAACTTCACCGTTACGAAAACGGATCGTGGACAACAGTAGACACAGCCACTAGCGACATCACTGGCTACGTCAGCTTCACACAACTCCTTTTAAATACCACATATCGCCTAATAGAAACCATTCCACCACCAGGATTTGCCCTACCAAACGGCCACTGGAACATTCAGATTGACGATATCGGAGACATCACCATTCATGCCGAGGGCGACCTACTTCCAGCCTTTAGAATAGAAAATGGCGACTATTTCGTTGGTAACATCCTCGAATTTGAACTCCCCATTTTAGGAGGGTTAGGCACCAACAAACATCTCATTATAGTAGGATTAACACTTATCTTAATCTCAACCACCGCCATCTTGATTGTCAGAATAAGACGAAAAATGCAATATAAATGAATAAACCACCTCCATCAGGGAATGCTAAGACCATAAACATAAAGGAGAATCAAAAACCCATGAAAAAATTTGTAAAAAAACTTGGACTATTTGCACTTGCATGTACCATGTTCGCACAATTCGCACAAATGGTAGTACCATTTACAGCACAAGCTAATCACAATAACTTACAACAAGGACGAATTACCATCCACCGCTTTGCTGGTCCCACTGCACAAGGAGTCCCTCTTAACGGCATTCCTTACCGTGTTGAACGCGTAAGAGTCCTTCCTAATACACCACAAACAGCAGACGCACTTAGATACCCAGGAAATTTTGAACCGATCACTGGCCCTGACGCTTATTACCGAGAACTTTCAACCGTCAATGGTATTGCTGACTTCGACAACTTACCATTAGGGATTTATTTAGTAACAGAACTACCTCATACCATCACACCAGAGGGTGATCGTATCGATCCATTTATCGTTGGTATACCAAGACGTGGAGAAGGCGACACATGGATCTATGAAGTAGACGTCTATCCAAAAACCGACGAAGACTTGCCAACGCTATTTGACAAAGAACTAGAACTTATCTGGGATCCAGAACTAGGTGAACTAGTAGCCGAATGGACATTAGAATCTACCATTCCAAGATTAATCGGTAATGCAACACGCTTTGAATTTATCGACCCCCTTAATGATAACTTAACATTTATCCCAAATAGTGTCGTCGGGACATACTACCGCCCGCAAAACATAGATGACATCCCAACATCTGTACCTGCTACATTGCCATCTAATGCTTTTACTGCAGGAGTAGGCGCAAACAACACCTTATCAATTGCACTAACACAAGCAGGATTTTCTCATCTATCAGCCAACGCCATCTTAGCACCAGAAGGCACCCTAACCTTCACCTTTAGAACCCGCCTCTCGCCAGAAGAAGTTGACTTAGGAGAAATCACCAACTCAGCAAGGTTGTACTACAACGAAGAAGAAGGACAGGATACAGATTCGCCAGTCGATTACCACTTCGCATTAGAAATCGAAAAAATTGACGTCAATGGTGATCGAGTAGGAGAAGCAACATTCAGGCTCTTCTTTGACGAGGCCAGAACACAGCCAGTGTTTCCAAATGCTGACGGCGAAAACGCCACATTCACAACTGATAACGGACTTCTCTTCATCCCATTTCTCCAAGCAGGTGTTATTTATATCGAAGAAACCGAAGCACCAGACGGATATCGTCCAAACACAGGCATGATGCGTGTCGTTATTGGTGAAGGAACAGCATCAGAAGACCGACCATTCGTCGTCGAATTACAAATCGTCAACGAAATCGAAGGCGGCTTTATCCTCCCAGAAACAGGTGGTGTTGGCACCATTATCTTCACAGTCCTCGGACTAACCCTTGTCGGTGGTGCAGTATCTTTAGCCTTAATCGCAAAGAACCGACGCCGCAGTCATGAGTAACCTTAAAAAAGAACCAAACAGACAACCAAAAAGCAGAAAGGGTGATGGCATCTTGATTTTCGCCATCATCCTTTTATTCTTAATCGGTGCAGGCTTAATGCTCTACCCCGACATCGCCAGCTCACAAGCAAGCAGAAGTCACGCAGGACTAGTCGAACAATACCACCGAGAAATCGAAGATCTACCTAACGAGGAAATCCTTGATCATTTCAAGCGAGCAAAAGCCTACAACGAATCCCTTATCGGCAGACATATCGAAGACCCGTTCTTACCAGGAAGCGGGACAGTCATCCCAACCAACTACTATGACATCCTCAACATCTCCCACACCATGGGTGTTATTGAAATCCCGATCATCGACCTCAAAATCCCCATCTTTCACGGCACAGGCGAAGATGTCTTAATGCGCGGGGTAGGCCACATCCCAAACACCCCATTCCCCATCGGACAACTAGGAAAACATGCCGTCCTAACAGGACATACCGCTATCCCCACCTCACGCCTTTTCACCGACCTAGAGCTCCTAGAAATCGATGACATCTTCATCATCACCGTCCTAGGCGAGCGCATGATGTACCAGGTCGACCAAATCAATGTCGTGCTCCCACATGAAATCAGCGACCTCCGAAACATCCCAGATGAAGACCTAGTCACATTGGTTACCTGCACCCCATATGCCATTAACTCCCACCGCCTCCTCGTAAGAGGAACCCGCATTGACTACCAAGAAGAACTTGAAACAGAAGTGGAAGTCCTCCTCACCGTCCTTAACTGGCGCATCATCTTCGTCGCCATCATGTCAGGCTTATTCTTGATTGGTTGGCTTATCTATCTCATCCAAGCCAGTCGCAAAAAAAGAAAAATCAATGATGATGACCAGTAAAACTAGCACAACCGCCCATTAAAAGCATATCATAACCCTAGAGGTGATTATATGCTTTTTTCATACCAAGGCAAACAAATAAACGCAAAATCTTTAACCCCTTTACTTGAAGACCCCACCACCCAGCGTGCCAATGCTGAATTAAGAGGTGTCTGGGTCACAACCGTTAGAAACAATGATTTCCCAAGCCCATCCGTCTACCAACAAGGCTTTAACGAAGCCCAATTCAAAAAAGAATTTGACGACATCATCAAAACCTGCCAAAAATTCAAACTAAACGCCATCTTCTTCCAAATCCGACCAGAAGGCGATGCTTTCTACCCATCAGGCGTTAACCCATGGAGTGAATACCTAACAGGCCAACAAGGCATGGCCCCGGGCACCACAGGCTTTGACCCCCTTACATATGTCATCACAAAAACCCATCAAGCAGGCATGGAATTTCACGCTTGGCTTAACCCATACCGCCTCACACCATCGCGCCACAAAATCACCACAAAAGAAGAAGGACTCCAAAAACTAAGCCCCTTTCACTACGCCCGCCGCCATCCAGACTGGATCTTCTTCTATAACGGCCAAATCTATCTCAACCCAGGAATCCCAGCCGTCACCGACTTCATGGTCAAAACAGTCGACGAAATCCTAAACAACTACAACATCGACGCCATCCACCTAGACGACTTCTTCTACCCATATCCCTACCCAGAAGGCGACAAAATGATCACATTCAACGACATTTCACCCGACAAAGAAACCTACCTCCAATACCGAGTCGACCAAAACCAAACCATCGAACAATGGCGCGAAGCCAACATCAACAGCCTTATCTACAACCTCCACAAAACCATCCAACGCTACAACTACGCCCACAAAAAACACATCCAATTCGGCATCAGCCCCTTCGGCATCTGGGCCAGCGACCAAGAAGCACCAGGCGGCTCAAAAACATCCCCAGACCAACTCTCATCACTAGACGAATACGTCAACACCAAACTCTGGATCGAAGCAGGCTGGCTAGACTACGTCATCCCACAAGTCTACTGGGCATTCGACAACGAACTCTCCCCATTTGACATCGTCGCCAAATGGTGGAACGACATCGTCACAGGCACAAACACCAAACTCTACATCGGACTAGGTCTCTACCTCTACCAAGAAGACCAATTCTGGCAAGACCCAAAAGAAATCATCCGCCAACTAAACTATATCAGAACCCTCCCAAACGTCTCAGGCTTCGTCCTCTTCACCTACCACAATCTCCTAGAAACAAGAGCAACCACCGAAGTCATGAAACAAGCCATCAAACAACTACAAGCCCATATCTAACCACAACCCCACCACCAAAAAACATCACACAAAGAAAAATAGACTTCTCCCACAACTCGGTTAAAACACCTGTTACGGTAGTGATTGGAAACTGTTTGGAAGTCTTTTTTTCCAAACAGTTTCCAATCACTACCTCAGTAAGACGAAAGCCGCGGTAGATTAAGAGAAAAATACTAAGCAATGCAATCATATCATTTTAAGCGAGATTCTTAACTGATCACTGAAAGGGTTAAGTCATGAGAAAGCTCTAATAAAAAACAATAACTTAAAACCCAAACAAACCTGTTAGACAAACCCATTTTTGTAAACCAAGATAAACGCCCAAAAGCAAACATTCAAAAAATTGTCACATTTGGGCATAAGGAATCATAGAATAAAGAGAAAATGCCTATTTCGCATGCAGAAAATAGGAATTCAAGGTCAACAGACCAAAGTCAAACTTGACCAACGTCAATCTGACCTTACTAGTAGGGGGAAAAATTTATGAACGAAACAACTGAAACAAGACCAGTTATCGTAACTCATCCACATCATCATCACGGTCATCACCACCATGCACATCACCTTCATCATGGTCACCACCACCACGGTCATCACATACATCATGGCCACCATCATGGTCATCACCACCACGGCCACCACCTTCATCACCCACACATTGTACATGCTGCTGCACCACATCACGCTCATCATGGTCACCATGCTCACCACGGCCATCATGCACATCATGGTCATCATGCACATCATGGTCATCACGCTCATCATGGCCACCACGGTCACCATGCACATCACGCTCATCATGGCCATCACGCACACCACGGTCATCACCCACATATTGCACATGCCGCCGCACCACATCACGCACACCACGGCCACCATGCACATCATGGTCATCATGCTCACCACGGTCATCACGGTCACCATGCACATCACAGAGACGCAAACGTGGTCGACGTATCAACATCCAACTGGCCATCAGATCCAAGCAATCACTAAAAAACCAAATAATGGAATCTGGGCTGACCAATGTCTCAGGTTCCATTTTTATATGCAAACCATATTTTATCTAGTTATCACAAAGCTCAAACATAAAAATATTGCATTTTTTCTCATTGTTTAAAATAAGTTCATCTAGATCGGGTAGGCTAATAAAAAATAACAAGAAAGTAGGGCTAAAATTGAAACGCAAATATCTCAAACGGACACTCCAATTCCTAATGGTCGCCACCATCATTTATCTCTTAATGGCATTAATACTATACATGGGGCGTATTTATGTGAGCGAGGAAACCAAAGCGCGATTTCAGATGGCGCAATTTTATGGTGAAGGGGAAATTCCAGAGCGTGTCATGCTAGTTGAAAGCCCAGAAGACGCTTTTTTCCATCGCATGAATCTTATCTCAAACGCACAAGAAGAAATTATTTTTACTACTTACAACATTCACGATGGAACAACCACCGATCTGATGGTAGGTGCCTTACTTGCCAGTGCAGAACGCGGGGTGACCATTCGCATTTTAAACGATGGACTCACCGGAAGAATATCATCCCGATATTTAAACGTTTTAGCTGCCCATGAAAACATAGACATTTATTTCTTTCACCCTTTTGAATTTTTCAGACCGCAATATATCAATTCTACACTTCATGATAAA
>Ga0131853_10012012_pt1 | contig 15850 bp, 6 predicted proteins | sample TergutLab28metaG_FD_92764 | JGI IMG/M metagenome (GOLD analysis project Ga0131853, IMG submission 92764) | Labiotermes labralis P1 segment gut microbial communities from Petit-Saut dam, French Guiana - Lab288 P1 (version 2) (version 2) | ecosystem: Host-associated > Arthropoda: Insects >...
AACATGATATGCTGCCACAACACCTCGTTTGCAAATACCAATTGAATTGTGAATACTATAATATAACTTTAGCAAGGAACTAAGCTCCCTGATGATGATCTGACAAGATCGAAACACGTCGGAATGTTTTAAAGTGTTTCAAAAGTGTTTTATGTGAAATTATATGTGCATTCGTTGGTTGATAAATTTTAATAACAGAAAATAAAAAAATTGGCATTAAACGATTATAAAAAGACTCACCTCAGAAACTCCAAAACTTGTACATCAGTTCGTTTGATAACGGTAATTAAGGTAACGAAGGCCAGCTTCTCATTCAGTAAGAACAAAATGAAAGTGCACAATTCGTTTCCATTATGCCTATTACGCAGTTCATACAGCTATCGCATTTTTTTTTTTTGCCGTTCTAAAGCACGTACCTATTTCATTTTAGTTTATTAAATGGAAAGTTTCTCTCCACACGGACGAAGGTAGATGCTGTCTTCTCTTCAAGAAAACTAAAGGCGCTCTTGTGAATAAATGCTGGCTTGTTTCAGTTTTAATTGCCTTTCTGAGTTCCTGAAAGATTACTCGCCCACATCGTGAATTTAAGCTTAGTAGAAAGATAAATATTTAAATAGATCTCAAATAGTGGGTCACAGCGAACCTTATTCGATAGACTTACAAATGGCAAGGTGGGTTACTGTCAACAAGGTAATACATCTTCGTGATTCAAACAAGAAGAACTTTTTTTTTTGCCACGTGATAGAACATTAGCTACTTAAGAACTAATCTGTTCCACGGACTTACTTGGTTCTAGCAAGATAAATACATCATCTATATGCCTTGCGACAGAAGAAACATTCTGACAGGAACATGCTTAGGACGGTGGAAGTTAAAATCACAGTTAGGTTGGAAATATTTGTCACTTTTTCTGGTTCTCAATTCCTACATTTCTTGCATAATATCGACAAAAATCATACTTGCATTTGCTTTGCGTTCGCTAAGTCACGCGTTTCTGTTGGCCTGATAATTTACGTTGTCAGTATAATAAATGGACCGGACGCAATAGACGCCTGGCCTGAGAACAATCCCATTTAAGGCCACAACACTTGCAAGTAATCTCTATGCTTCACAGGAAGGCGGCTTCAGAAATACTGCAAGGAGAGTTTCGATTTTAGATTAGCTTAAATATGAAGGTGGATTACGTACGGAAGAGCTGAACCCTTAAAAATACCCACGTGATGTTAAAATGACACGGATGTCAATACTTCGAAATTTAAAATTTATACAAAACACAAATCCAAAAACAAGACGATTCCATTCCTATGGCCCTCAATTTTATGAAAAGTAAATTCCCTATCCAATTTCAATGACGCATTAGATTTCTCCCCTCCCCCCTCCCCCAGTTCCCAATGATACGGAAGGAACATGACTCGATTCTTGACAAGGGCAAAGAATTTTCATCCTCTCCCAAGCGTTCCGACATCCCACTCAATGAGCAGCGAAGTCCCTTTCGCAAAGGGTAAAGCAACCAGGACGTGAATCTGATCACTCACTTCCACATGTTGTGCAAGTTAAGAATGTGTGGAGCTACTCGTATAACTCCGCTACTCCATACGCACTCAGAGCCTAGAGCTTAACAAAGTATGGGTTCAACTCCATCGCACGGAATTAGCACGCACACTTCAACTAAATAAGCCTTTAACCATATAAACAGCAACACCGACCGTACCGAAAACGTTCAGTACTCTCTATATTTGTGAAGCAGACAAGTGTGTTTCTTTGTAAATATAGTATGATCCACACTTCCTCGCATCCTAAAAAATTCCAAATATTCTAACAAGTACGGCTTAAGTGCGTATATGATACTTTAGAATAACTTACGTACAACTACAGCAAAACACAACTTCGGAAAATTATGTGACGACTAGAATCTATTATACTACATAGATAAAAGATAAAATCATCCCATTACAAGCCTGCGCAGGCCCTGAGGGTTCCAGAAGATCGAGTATCCCAGATTTCAAGACAATCGGCAACTGAAGGTGGTAAGGTTGTCAGCCCTAGGCACCCGCCGCCTTTACCCCTTAGCAAATATTCTTGGTATTCATTTCTGTTACAGACTGAGTCGATCCCAGGGCCATAGTGCGGCCGGAAGGATTATGTCATTGAAAAATTTCAATAACACCATCGAGAATCGAACCAGCGACCTTCCGGCTTGTACGAGCGCAATGCCTCAAATACTACATAGATGATACACATAAATCAACTGCGAAGTTGCCGGATTCGCAACACATGATTCCTTCTGGTATATAAATTTTACGAGATTTTTATATCCATATATTACTTAATTGACATAATATGCGCCTAAGCCTAAGTTATGTTTTTAGATTTTACGACTAAAGATACTGTCGTCTTATACACGTACAGATATGACGTCGAACCACTAGTAACACTACTCCGTACCACACACACACACACACACACACATATATATATATATATATATATATTCCCTGAAGATAGTCGAGATCGGTCGAAACACATAGGAAATACAGGGTTATTCGAAATGATTGTCGGGGTTTTAACAACTTGTCATACACAAAACACTTAAGATAGCAGTATATGTGTGTTTTTTTTAAATTTAATATAACAACATTCCAAGTTTTTGTTACGTACCTTCTCTTACCGCAAGTATCCCGGAACTGAAGGTACGAATCAGAACCGCCATTGAAACCATCACCGCTGACATGCTACAAACAGTTTGGAACGAACTCGATTATCGTGTTGTTGTTTGTAGAATCACAAAGGGTGCACATATAGAGCACCTGTAAGGTATGTAACAAAAACGTGGAGTGTTCTTCTATTAAATAATAATACATATACTCCTATCTCAAGTGTATTGTGTATGACAAGTTGTTGAAACCCCGACAATCATTTTGAATAACCCTGTATTTAAGTGGACATATAATGTGTACGCTCATTGCATACTTGATGGTACTGATCTGATATTGCCAAGTAACAAGTCTGTGTCACTTATGTGTAAAGTTTACGTTGACCTGAACATTCTACGTTTTAAAGATGAAAGACGGCATGAAAACCACTGCGACAGTGTTCAGTTAATTTCCCCAGCATATACGGGTAAGTATTGACATTCCTACCAACCCTGTCACTTTTCGTTACGGCCTTTCTTCGAGAAACGTAGGAGAAATCTAACAGGTAAACCTGAAACGTTCAGTAAACCTCGGGAAGTAGTATCCGAATTGTGTCAGTTCCAGAATATTATGTCAATTGCAAGGAAGTCACACAGAGAACTTATTCAACTTGGAAACAGTGTAACTGCACTTTTTAACATTCAGTTCCTCAGATAACACACAAACAGATTACACGATTTTCACACATCCAAAATCGCCCAACTGATCGTACAGTATACACTAAATATATTAAACATATTTACCGACAATAAGTGTCTCCTCTCTTGGCTGGCGGCTGCAGCCAGGGCCAACAGGCTACATGTTGCGGTTGGTTTTCTTTTTCCCATTTTTCTCTCCCTCACATCCATCCTTTGTAGTTTACAAGCACCACACTTACCTAAAAAGAAATAAATTATATATTATACATGTGTACATTAAAATTATCTGGGACATGTAACTAAAACCTGTTCATTTGACACTTAAAGTTCCTAACATGGGAAAAACACGTTTCATTTAACATCGTCTACATTTGGACAAAAATTAATTAATGAACTTTGATTTTCCCCTTTTAGTATCCCATGCAGGCCAGCACACAGACAGTAGGCCTATTGTCAGGCAGGCAAGAAAAACCACAACCTTTTAACATCTATACCTGCTCACTGCTTTTCTTCTTTGAGTTACTAAACTATGATGTCGGTGGTTCATACTACACATTAAATGATGGGGTGATTAGTGATTAAATAGTTGAAAATAATGTGGAGGGAAAGAGCTGCAGCCTAATTACAGAACTGTCCTAGGATCAGCCTGACAATGACTTAGAAAGTCTGGTCTACTGTCCGGAGCTTCTCACCATTACACTAGACGATAAATGATCTATGCAGGTGAAGCGGCAACGTGAAATAATTCGCACACCAAACCACGGACTGCAAGTCTTCGATATTAATATGAAGGGGTGACAATATTCAACAACAAGTTTTCTCCTAATTCCAATCGATAGACCGTAAGGTCGAAAAACAGCAAATATAAAACAGTGTGTTTATATTATCAGATTTAGTGACATAAACTGAAGTAAACTGATAACCACGGGAACACATCACGAATCAAAACGATGTCGCACAAAGTGAAATTAATTTTTCCAAATTCTCGATTTCGAAACAGGTAACAAGACGAATTATGCTATCTTTTACACAATCTTACTGACTTAATAAAACAGTTAAATGGTCTTCAGATTTCCCAACCCAATCTCACCCCCCCCCCCGGCCACAAATCCACCCACCCGCCCACAAGCCGAAGTATGCCCGGGACCCTCTAGAATATCTAGCTTTCTCTTCAAATTATTTATTACAGTACTTTCGGGCCACATTCCGCTCGCAAGACTGATACGGCTGTTTGTAGGCTGTTTAGTGGCCAACATGACGGAGTGACAGATGCACGAAGATGTGCACGGTTTGTTTCCAGCACAATAATCCTCCCATTATTCCCAAACTAACCTGATTAATTCAGACTTCCCAAATGTTCCCACCACAGCCCGCTTCGTCACGCCGAACACAGGCCTAATGCGTGGAAATTGGAGCCAGTTTCAGCCTGCGTTCATAATTTTATAAGCAAATATAATAAACTTGCACTACTATGACCAGATCCGGGTGTGAGTTGCTCGTGTTAATTTGTACACAATTGGCGGATCTAAGTTAAACTTTGTACAGACTTAATGCCGCCAAATATAGCCCCACGTCTCTGGTCCCTATACATTCGAAATTTTGTTAAATTTATATATGCTTCTGAAATAGGTAAACCGTTTGCCTGATTAAAAAAACACAAACGCTTGTCTCTTGGTTGCCATGACATAATTAAACACACACACACACACACACACACACACACATATATATATATATATATATATATATATATATATATATACACACGTGTGTGTGTGTGTGTGTGTGTGTGTACAATAAAGGAATATTCACATACACAAAATATCAGTAAGCAGACATAACGGTTGTCGGAAGCGCAAACCATTTATTCCAGCCGAACAAAATGTCTCAGAAATGCAAGCATTACCGTAAAGGAAGTAGTACAAAAGAATGTATTTCACTTTACAGTAAGACACTCTGTTATACTCGTGCAAAACGGAGGCTTTCCGACAACAGTTTCAGCGTAAAGCAAAACTAACGACTTCAGTCACAATGAAATTATACACCAGCGGGAGATTTGTAATGCAATCTAATTCCAATTCATTGGATCAGTAGTAATTTGCAAACCAAATCTTATTGGAATTTCCAAACATAATGGACTACTTCCAGAATCAATTTGTTTTCATTTCTGAAGCATATAATATCGAGTTCATACGACACACTTCCTTTGAAAGAATATTAAATCGGCTGATGAAACATTCCAAAATCTGTTATGTGTAGGGGATAAGGACTTTTGATTATGAAAATCACGTATTGCTCTATCTAACAGTGCGTCTAATCTGTCAGCGTTGTGCCTCTTGGAAAGTTGTTAACACCGCACACAGGTTGTCCACAAATCCTTCGCCTTCCTCAACACACACAATGTTGAATCCAGTTCACAACTGCTCACTCTGCTTCTTTAGCATCAACTTTAATATTATCATCTAATCTACACTTTGTGTTGAATTAGACCTTTTTTTCAAGTTTGAAGAAATTCTGAAAGTATTTCTTATTTCCCCCTACCCCCCCAACAACGTCTTTCCTGATCTTTATAGTAATATTGATTAGAGAGTAAAATTAGGTTTTACGGCGAACAAATTAAGCTGCCTAATTACAAAAACCAGGACCTTTCAAGTACTCAGTAAAGCCATCTTTAACACACAAAATAAATGTAAAAGACACTGGACTGAACTAGAAAAACAAATACAGAAAGAAAACATTTAATACTACTCACAAGAATAAAAAAAATATATAAGGTTTTTACGTTCATATAGCTGATTAATTAATTGTAGGCATAATAAGGAAAGTTTTTCAGTTGTACAGCTTAGAAATGGAAAAGATAGCCATAGAGGCATTTGTCAGGTAGGGCAGGTAACAGCCAATTATAAGCCTCATCAAAACAGCCCACTTCAGGGACAACTATCGAACAGTGCGATCAGGGATTGAAGTAGTGATCGACATACCGCATAGTCGTGATTATGAACACTGTATTTTGGTTTCTCTCTCACTTAGGCCTAGTATGGCACAAACCTGCCAACGTATCGACGAAATTTACTCCTCCGTTTTCAGCGGAGATAATAGACGGCTTAGGTCCTTCCCAAACGTTCTCAAATTTCTACAAGGATACATGATATTCCAGAAGCAGGGACGTTGTTAGGAGGGGGCTAGTGGTAGGCCGCCCGGGACGGCAGGGTCCAAGAGGCGGAAAGGTGGACGACAACGTTAATATTAAAAAAAAAAAAACAATAAATTTCTCCGCTCAACGTATTTTAAATTACTGAACAAAATAAAAGAAAATCCAATATATGATTGCTACTGTTAGCGGCAGCCATTATGATAACTCGCCCCTGGCGCCAAAAAGAACCTAGCTACGCCACTGCCCAGAACATAGTAACAATGATATTATTGCCTTGATATGCTTACAAAGCACTGCTTAAAATGGGCTTGAACACATACGTCCTCTTCAACAGATAAACTAACCGCACGGACTAAGCCGGAATTTTGGGGGTACATTCGAATTGAATCGCTCTGGGGTGTGAAACATTGGGTAACCTTCATTTCTCATCGCCAATTCAGCGCCGTAACATCCCAACTGTACAGAAGCAGTCGGTAACGAAATTGTGCAGGCCAGTTCAGTTCAGCTACGTTGGTAGTTCGGCTGCGTCAGCGAACAGACAATGACTTACCTTCAAATAGGGGCACCAGACCTACACAGATAACCAAGAAACGTTGTCAACGAGCTGATTTGATTACAAAAACCGAGGTGTCCAGTTCGATTCTACGTCGGGACACTGGCCGTCGTGCTTTATTTTTGGTTTTACTCAGTCTCTTCACATAAATTACAGGATATAACCGTAAATACAACACCACACCCTTCATCCAAATCATTTTCACTTCACCATTCTACGAAGGCTTCTTTATTCGATGTTCCATGCCTATAGTCTGATACAATGACAGATTCACAAAAATGAACCATAATAAATAAATGATCCAGCGTCGTACCATTCGACGTCTTCAGTAACTTGCAATTAACACATTCGTTATTTGACAGAAAACAACACTCCGCTGAGCTTAAAAGCTCATCGGAATATTTAATAACTCAATTCCCGCCTCAAAGAATATGTACTGTTTCCTTTACAAAGAAGACCACATTAACTGCTCTTTAAGAAAATGGCAGCGCCTTTATACGAAATTCACAACAAACGCACAAATACACTATAGAGATATTGTAGACTTAATGCATAATTTCTTGCCAATAGATCAGACAGCACATACAGCTGTCGCCTTGCTGTAGACGTTTCAACGACCGTCTTGTAAAAACAGTATGATAACATTCTCTGTGACGAATAACACTTCTTGTTGAGATGCTTGATTACAGTACGCGAAGACACAATGAGTGACAGAAGAATCATTATTTACTGATCGATTTGAAATGCGTCGCACGAAAACAATACGTACGTTTGTGATCTACGTCACTAAAAACTTCCAGAAACCTTCTTCCAAATGTTCATTATTTATTACATTACCTTCTAACAAAGAGTCGCCAAATTTAAATACCTGTCTTTTTACCTACTTACCCACTCTCTTAATTAGTAGATGTTTTGTGATTTTTGAAGATCCGTGAAGTACATTAAGCGGAACTAGTGTAGCTCCACCTCAGAATATTGCATAGGCGTCACGCATTACTGATAACGGTACGACTTTCAAACAACTTTTCACGAAAAGTACGATGTTCAAACAACTTTTCATGAAAAGTACGACTTTCAAACATCTTTTCATGAAATTTCCATGGTTTTGTTCAAAATTTATAACGGAGGGCATAGATACTTGGATATGATATACCATAATCTTACCCAATTTTCAAAAAAATGAGTCACCTTAAAATATACCAGTTCTATTGTCATTTGCCGTGGTCCATTACATAATGTTGCAGACTGTACCGCAATGCGGAATCCAGAGATATTAATTTAAGAAGAACGATGAAAATTAAAATAACTTTGGTCTATAGAAATTCTATTCCATAATTTGAGCAGTGTGCTGTGGATAATATTGTTTCCATCGTCAAACGCAGCAGGAGTTGCAGGCGCAAAAGCCAACATCCTTCCCCTTTAATAATTGTGTGAGCCGAAGGGTGTAATTAAGAGTGAAAGAATATTACAGTCTTGGTAGAATACACACAAAATCCGTACATTTCTATTAAACACACAGTACTGTGTAGAGCGAATATGTCTGCGGCAAGTCTCCACATTACAACTGCTCCAAATTCCCACAAATCTTTTAGGGCGTTGTGGAAATATCCCAAAATAATCATACGGCCACTAGTAATTCGAAAATTAAAATTATTAAGCAATGAAATATTAATGTCAAAAATAATTTAAAATTCACAACGGTCAAACTCCAATATAATAACACCCTCATTTAGTGGACTGAAAGTATGCGAACAGAAATTACCAATTGTACTTACTAATTTCGAATTACTGCACCCTCGATTAAACTATACAAACTGCGGAGAACAAGCAGTGGCGCTATATCGGGGTTTGACTCTATATCTAAATATCTTTATGTTCGTTAGTAGGACAACAGCGACAAATCAAACCTCGGATGCGGAACAAGTCAGCTCCACTACATGAATGACACTGGTATTTCCTTAAGGGTGCAGTCTTCTTACGACCGTTTTCTTTGGGAGCAGAATATGAACGTGGCGACAAGGCAAAGTAGACGTTTCTTCTTCGATTACTGACACCTCATGTATGACATATTACAATAAATGCGACACAACAAGGATAATGATCGTGCAGTTGCTACAAGTCTATTTCGATTACAAACGTTTACTTTGCGGGCCGGGATAGTTCAGTCGGGATACGTACCGATATGGGCTGGATTATCGAGAAATCGGGGTTTGATTCCAGAAAGCGGCAAGAGACCTAAAATTTTCTCCAGAGTCCAGAGTGGTTCCACGGCTTCAGCAGTCCTCCATAAAAAGGCTTCTTTCTCGGGGGTAAGAAGGTGAGGGCGTGAAGCTGACCACTCACTCCCTCATTATGCCAAAATTAGGAATACGTCTTCATGACGTTGTACTAATTAATCACGCAGAGAAATTTATTTTCTTCTTTATTCGGTAATAGAAAACTGATGACGAAACGTGAAGCCCCTTCTATCAACGTATACACAAAATAGACCTAGTTATGAAATACGGAAAATAGTATTTCAGAGTATGCGTTTGTATTGCACCGAGAAGTACAGTGAAATGGATCTACGTGGTGACGTCTTCAACAGTATTACATGATGAAGGAATGAAACCTTCAGAAACCGGCCTCAGCACGAAAAGACAGAAGACCAGGAAGTCAGAAGACGAATTCTCCATTTCCTACCAGCATTTCTGACAGAAGCTCCCTACGCACATGACGAAACACATCGTTTCCACTCCACCGTAAGGTAATTCCTGTTTATCGTCTAACTGCATTTTCGACATTTTTCACATTGCGTACTGAATAGGCTAAAACTATGTGACACTTGTCAAAGAACGTGAAGCTAATTAGCACGCAAGTCGTTCGTACTCAGTGAATGTAGCATTAGCAGGCGGTCCGAATCCCATTCTAAGCGTATGTTAGTGTTGTAATTAAAACACTTTTTCCTACAAACCAACTCATTCCCAAACAATTACAGAAAGCCAGTCTCGTAATCCCCATGCCTGCCGCGAATTTAAGAAGAGAAAAAAGCGTGTGTATATTAGTTTGTGAAAGTTAACTTTACAAAACAGCATATAAACTACTTACAAAACAACAAACGTGACAAGTTTTTCATTTTAAACTTCAAACAGTAGAAAATTAGAAAAATAACTTCACCTTGCACGACAAAAATAGCAAAAAACCAGGTGTCTTTGCCAACTTCTACACTGGCACCAACCTAAAACACCCAGCAGTGACGATCTGCACCACAGTCAACTCCACCAGCATACCTGAATATTACAGCTCGTGTTTCACCGTCTCTCATTTTGGAGGGATACGAAAAGACGAAGGCATAAACAATAGTCTTTCCGGTCCTGCACAGCTTGCTTATGGTTTTCAACCTCGTTCCTGCCCCACCGTTTGCTATTTCTTCATACAGACACTCCCCGAATTACGCAATCGTTACCTCCCGGAAAACCCAGCGCAAATAGAATCTTGCGTCAGTAGGTATTGAATATACTTATGGTCAATTGCATACGTGTACTTACGCACAAAGCAGTCCAGTAGAAATCCAAATTCCAACATAGCAGGATCTGCTCGGCAGCAGTATAACCGTTCCGCCGCCTGTGTTATCGCCCAGCAGTATTCTTCCGCCACCTTCATCTCGCTGCACTTTCATTACCGCAAGGAAAAATTCGTTATGCGCTTCAAAAAAAGGTTATGATTTCATTTGGTGACTTAGTTTTTAACTGCGTAAGTCTGAAATGGCGTAATAAAATTTCGTCAATCGGGGAGTGTGTATACTCGATTTTCACCCCGCAGGCAAAGGATGGCGTCGTAGTACGTTGCACAGATGTCAATTATACGAGTTCATCACAATCATCGTCAACGTGGATTATAGTTCCGTACAGGATTATGATGTCGGTATATTACGTCTGTTAGGATTAGTTGGTTTCTGGGCTTTGCCCATCGTTTTATATTCACAAAGTATTCCAATACACCAAAATGCAAGATCACAAGAGGTAAACACTTCTCACAATTTTCGGTGTATTTGATATACCGGTACAATATCCCAGCAAATATTCTATTCACGTACTGGTACCAATCCGTTTGACAGATACTTTGTCCTGACAAGGAAAGTACACCCACTTAGTTCTTGTCCGAGGGGTACAATACAGTTAAGTAAAGATGTCCTTGTAAAATCCATGTAGGCGTATGGGGAAGAGGAGACATAGGTCCCATCAGTCTTAACCGTGATTGTACTTGATGGAGGTGAGTGTTCAGCTTCACGCCTCAGCCACTTTACCTCTGGGGAAAGATGCATTGAATAGGAAGCTAGGCGGGTCCCAGAGCTGGTCCGGATACTGTACAGAAAGATTTCTTGCTCTGCCGGGAGCCGAACCATAAGTCCGCTGTCGTTTATACAGTTATAGTGCGCTATCCTGGCAGCAGTAAGATAAGGACACCCTTTATCACCAATTAGAGTGAGTTATACTGGCAGCAGTAAGACAAGGGTACCCTTTATCACCATTTCTTTCAACATTTATACTGATGGCAGAAAATATGAAGAACAAAGTAACTGCTAGAAAATATTCGCTCTTCCGAAATGTTACGCGGCGTAGATTGTTAATTAGTTACCAAAGTATTCGGACAAACTTTCGGTCCCATCTTCAATTGTCAAGCAGTTCAATCGACACTGCGTCAGTGACAACTTGGCTATCCGCGCATAGCAGCAAGAGCAGCAGCAGCAGCAGCAGCAGCAGTAGTAGTAGTAGTAGTAAGTAAAGAGATTGTTTACAAAATTATATGTTTTAACTGTTCAAAATCGCAAGGTAAAAAGAACACGAAAATACACAGTGGAAAGACTAACGTTCTGGAATTCCAAAGACATTCAACAAAAAACAGCTAAAACTGTGCTGAGTGGCAACCGAATTGAGCAAAATGGTACGTTCAAATACCTGAGATACAACACCCGCCTTGACTGTAACACGAAATTAATTACTTTGAACACATGAGCAGCACAAATAAAAGAGAGTTTGGTGACAGAGCAAAAAATAGCGGCTCTGCTTCCACATTGTGATACGGGTCAGAGTTCTGGACCCTAATCACACACAGCAGAGCCCAAATAAACCGAAATAATATAATGTTTCTATGAGATGTTGCAGACTACAGAAGAATAGACCATACGACACGCCAAACAATCACATAAATTCTCACTTCACGAGGCTATTTAAAACATCACATAATAAATTCTAACGCCCACATTCCTTTATGCCTGCCGGTGGCTGGCACGAACTGAGTACCTATTAACAACTGTACAATGTGGTGTTTCATTTCTGTACATAATTTCCGTAAACCGCTTCAGATTAGCGCCGTAACATATCTGTAATTGTTAACATAAAATTCTTACGGCGTGATAAGTGTTTTTATGACTCCTCCATGTAAAATGTCACATTTCTTGTTACAGTGGTTCGATGTCGTCATAAAACCAAGAGTAACTCTCCACCAGTCACGTACGTTGTTCTTACACCCCAGTCGTAAGAAAATAAGCGCCAAAAAGGTTATGTATTTTGCGAATACCATTACACAACATTTCAGGACACTGAGTTAACGACACTAGTGTCGCTACTACAGCCATTCACACGACGACATTGCTGTTACTGTTGGCAGGAAATTAGGAGTGACCTTTAGGTGCACCACGATCACACCAAGTTTCATGAATATTCCTTTGGTTCGAACGTTAAAACAGGGTACAGACCCCTGGACATAATGATATCACGCATCTAACAAAGAACCGCAGCCAGGGGGTTGCACCCCCCAACAAATTTGGACGCACCCACTAGAAATTTGCAAAATATCAAAGACAAACGCTGATCATACCGCTAACACACGTGCGACACCCTGCCTTTTCCACGTGTTGCGTCTGTTGTACCGCCGTGTTTGGAGACAACTTATTTTCAAAAATGTATGTACATACAGAACGTTTCGTATTGTGTTATAGAGTGCATTATGTAATTAAAGGGTGGATTTATGGTCCCGACAAAGGTGCTTATTACGCATATGATTACACAATGTATGTATAACAGAGCACAATACGCATATACAAAAGTATGTACGTATAATTATCCACACTGCCAGCCGCTTAATCCAATGTGTTCTTGGTCTGGGTACGGGCCTCATCTAACTCTCCTAGTACAGGGGTGCTGATAAGTCCTTAGACCGATCAGGAAGGAAACAAGCTAATGTTTCTATCATAATGGCGTGAATTTTCTTCGGCGCCTTGCCTTGCAGGAAAAAAACCTGATGACAGCTCGCGTCTCGATGTTGTTGTAAACGCGCGCGTCCCTGACATACTTCCGAGCTTGTTTCCTTCCTGGTAGGGCTAAAGACTTATCAGCACCCCGGTACTGAACCTGCGCTAAGAATGGAACTCAGTGTGTGAATGCTCGACGTCGTGCACTCGTCTCTCACACGCACATGGCATCAGGCCCAACTACGACGGAACTCGTACCAAACCCTTTCTTTCTCTCTTAGGTGAAAGGTCGGATTGACAGCTGGAAGACCAACGAACAACTTGAGAGTAGCCGGTCAGTGCATGGCTCCCCCGAGTAACACACGTAAAAGCTGATACGTTGCAGTGCCTACTTTCCCTGCCTGATCCACGTAATCATCATCGGGACCCCACTATCAGGATCTACTTGAATCAGCAGCCATGCATACATCACGTTACCCAAGCGTTATTGATGAGGAAGCCCGGAGGATGGGGTTGGGGATAAGGGGCTGATCTAATGGAGTTCCGGGGGCTGTACTGCACAGCAGGAAGGCTGAATGTGCATTAGGGTAACACCCCCACTCCCGAGGTCAGAAGGGAGGTAATCAAGCCGAGTTGCTCCATAGTCGTTGAGCGTGATCCCACGTGCATTGTACAATCATTGTGCGTCAACAATTGCACTTAATTATTATGTATTTCACAGTTATGACGTGGCTTGAAAGGGTTAAAAACATATTCATTGCATAGCAGATGACCTATTTGACACCGGAGAAGCAACAGCTTCTGAACAGTACCCTATTTGTATGTGGGGGGGGGGGGCGATTAGAAAATATACAAGACTTGCATTCCACCGCTGATATTTCGATGCCAAACCTCTTACCCCCTTAAAAAAAAGTTCACATAAAACACACACACACACACACATATCATGACAGAACACTTGGCTGAGTGCTTGAAAGTTAATAGAGATATACTCAAAACACCAAGGTTCCCTATACTATTGAGCAAAGTGCTCAACCAGAAGATAACTAAGAGACGCTCAACTGATTGTGACGTTCCCCGCCTTTCGCAAAACACAAAGATCCATTACGACAGTCATCAAAACAGTCCGGCCCTACAATCCATCTAACACATCTTTTGGTACATTTTAATATTATCCTTACAGAGTGTGTCAAAGTGGTCTCGTCCATTCAGCTCGTTTGATCACAATTTTGTAAGCAAGTCTAAGTCCACTCGTACGCGCGATACATGCCGCCCATCTCATCCACCTTGACATGACTTCCCCGTATTTGGCTGCGGGTAGCCTACAGATTATGTGAGGCTTGTCATCAAGTTTCCTCTAGCGAAATGTCACTTTTGTCTCTCAGGTCAAAATATCGCGCGCGCGCACGCACATACACACACACAGATATGCACGTAATCATACACAAGCATATATCAACATAAACACACAGACAAACAAGTTGAATTAAAATTCCTTCTCTTTCATCTCTAGAATGTTGCGACGATTCAAGCAGGTTGCACTTACCGCATCCAACATTTCTGGCGGGTCTTGTTTATTTACGTAAACTCAGCTCGCATTTGTATGGAAAGCTTTAGGCACGGTTACGAGCTGTGTTTTAGACCATGGGTTGTGTAACTGTGGTACACGTACCACTGATGGAACACCAAAGGCTGTTTACTGGTGAGCGACCTTAATAACAAAATCGACACACAAAAAATGATAAAAGGTTTAAAAACATATAAAACAAAAGCCACGCACACCTGCTAACACGTAACACTGCGGGCAATATGTTATACGCAGTAACTCATCACCACTATCTTGGATTCTCAAATTTCAGCATTTTTGTTTACATACAAAAACATTATGGTGGTATACTGAAATTGATAAATTTCACTTAGTGGCATGCTAGCGAAAAAGTTTGAGAACCAATGTATTAGACGACAGAGAGGAGAGGGAGAACGTGCTGTTAACTTCAACAACGAAAAGCGAACAATCACCAAAACCTTGATCCTCAGAATATGAAGCTTCACGAGAGCCAGGGTGAAGGATCCGCTAATTTATTTCCTTTGGGGACCAAAAGATTCCTGAAGCTAGCTGTTGCAAATATTTGGGAATCATCATACGAAGTGATTTAAGCTGGGCTGATCAGGTAAATTACATGGTTCAATAAGCCCAGAGGGCACTACATTTCGTAATGCATATTGTGAAAAAGGGAAATACAAATACGAAAAGTTTAGCCTATACGTCACTAGTACGTCCCATTCTCGAATATGGGGCGGCGTGCTGAGATCCATACAGGGAATGTCAGATAAGTGCTTTAGACCGTGTACAAAATTTAAGGTGCTAAATTTGCGCATCATTCGGGAGGCTCAGACTGGGAATCTTTGGCGCGGCGTAGGAAGATAGCACGCACGTGTGCGCTCTACAAAGCGTATAAAAACTCCGTGGCCTTAGTCCGCACGCGAACTATACCGACAGAGCGACCGCCGCCGGTCGGCGAAGTTAGTGCCAACTTTTGCGGATAGAGGGGTGTCACGTGGTCAGCGCAACGGGTCCCC
>Ga0131853_10012013_pt1 | contig 15850 bp, 21 predicted proteins | sample TergutLab28metaG_FD_92764 | JGI IMG/M metagenome (GOLD analysis project Ga0131853, IMG submission 92764) | Labiotermes labralis P1 segment gut microbial communities from Petit-Saut dam, French Guiana - Lab288 P1 (version 2) (version 2) | ecosystem: Host-associated > Arthropoda: Insects >...
GCCATGTCACAATATATGTTACGGCACTACCGAATGGAACTGAACGGCGAATATGCAACTGCACATTAACAGCAGCTTGTGGAATGGCAGATTGTTATAACGGAATGTGTTGTGAGCTGGATGCAAGTTGTGAAGTGAACTAATCTGTGTGTCGTCTAAAGGTTCAAAGATGAGTTGGTGTTAATTGTCAAAAAGGAAAATAAATTTTCCTTGTTTATTCTTATACAGGGAGGAAGCCTACATATTATGAAAGAAAATTCAGAAGCTTTAGTAGCTGCTACTAGGGAAATTGGACTGTAAGTAAGTGCTGATGAAACTAAATGCATGATTATGTCTCGAGATTGGAATGCAGGAAGTATTCAGAGTGTGAGGAATGATAATAGGAATTTCTAGAGTGTGGAACATTTTAAATGTTTGGGAAAACTTTAAAAAATTAAAATTCTATTGCGGAACGTATTAAGCACAGATTGAAGTGAGGAAATGCTTGCTATCATTCGGTGGAGAATCTTTTGTCTTCCATGTTACTATTAAAAAATTTAAAGATAAAGATATATAGAACTACAATTTTGCATTTCGTTTTGTATGGGTGTGAAGCTTGGTCGCTGACATTGCAAGAGGAAAGGAAGTTGAGGGTATTTGAGAGCATGTGTTGAGGAGAATATTTGGTACTAGGAGTGATGAGGTAATGGGGGAATTGAGGAGATTGAATAACGAGGAGCTAAATGCTTTGTACTAATCACCCAATATTGTGCGGGTGATAAAATAGAGAAGAATGAGTTGGGCTGGGCATGTGGCGTGTATGGGTGAGTAAGGAAGGTGTATAGGGACTTGTTGGTGGAAACGGGGTCAAAAAGCCATTGGGTAAGCTTAGGCGTAGATGGTTTTGTAATATTAGGATTGATCTCCAGGACGTGTGATGTGGGTATATGGACTGTATTGGTTTGACCCAGGATAGAGAGAGTTGTTAGACGCTTGTGTGTGCGGTAATGAAACTACGGGTTCCGTGAAATTCGGGGAAATTCTTGACTAGCCGCAAATCAGTCAGCTTCTCAAGGACACACCGAAAATTTGTAATACATTAAATGTTATATTTCTCTTGGTTTCTAGTTTCAAGTGTGTTTTTAAGTGCTTTAAACTATATGTGAGACACTTCCGAACAACTGGGAGTGCGAAATTATCGTTAATGCCTCACGGGGAGTCTGAAGCCGCGCGAAACACGTTCGACCGCTAATAACAGTCTTCCCAGAGGAGTTACGGCTATATATAATCGTTATATACATTCTTTATAAATCATTGCATTGACAAGTCAGAATCCTTGCTGTATTCTCAGAAAAATCCCAACACTTAACAAATTTTTGCAGTTGTGCGGGAATAGTGTGACATTTGGGATATCGCCCGAAAAACAAATTTTATTATTTTTGTCGCTAGACAATTTTTAGACAATTAGATTGAACAATAGTGTCAGGCTACAACAACATATCTCTGAAACACTCGCAACGCGCGTTTGGAGAAAATCAGAGAGAGAAAGAGAGAGAGAGAGTGAGAGAATGGAATACACATATGTTTATTGGATTGTGCATCATTGTAAAATTTGAAGAATAAAAGACGAACATGAAATCACTTGCTAAATTTTTCACTCCTTATATGCTTAATATTTTTCGGAACATAATATGACCATCACCAGGAATTTGCGAATGTGCTGTTGAATTAACATACTAGTCGTTTGGTTCTCTGCTAATTGCGTGTTGGAAAATTAGTTTGGCTGGATTTGAGTGGAGTCCGTGTTGTTGTCTGAAGTTGTGCTTCAGGCTGTAACACGGACACCACATTAGGCAACGTAATATGCGTGTTTCAGTTACATGCTGTTTATAAAGTATAAAAGCGTATTGTTATAAAATCAATTGTTCATTTGTGTGTGTGAGTGTGTGTGGGTGTGTTTGTTGTGTGTGTGGTGTGTGTGTGTGTGTGGTTTGTGTGTGTGTGTGTGTGAGTGGGTGAGTGTGTGAGTGTGTGTAGTGTGCGTGTGTGTGTGTAATGTGTGTGGTCTGTGTGTGAGGATGTGGTGTGTGTGTGGAGTGTGTATGTGTGTGTGGTTTGTGTGTTGTTGTGTGTGTGTGGTGTGCATGTATTTGTATTGTGTGGTGTGTGTGTGTGTGGGTGTGGTGTGGTGTGGTTTGTTGGTGTGTGGTGTGTGTGGTGGGGTGTTTGTGTGTGTGTGTGGTGTGTATTTGTGCGGTGTGTGTGTGTGGTGTGTGTATGTGGTGTGTGAGTGTGTGGGTGTGTGTGGTGTGCGTGTGTGTGTGAGGTGTGTGTGTGTGTGGTGTGTGAGTTATGTGTGTGAGTGTGTGGTGTGTGTGTGTGTTTGTGGGTGTGTGGTGTGTGTGTGTGTGTTTGAGGTGTGTGTGTTGTGTGTGTGTTATATGTGTGAGTGTATGGTGTGTGTGTGGTGTGTGTGTGTAGAGTGTGTGGTGTATGTGTGTGTGATTGTTTGGGATTGTGTGGAGTGTGCGTGTGGGTTTGTGTGATGTGTCTTAAATTTTGCGGTGGGTGTGTGTGTGTGTGTGTATGGTGAGTATGTTTTGTGTGGCACGCGAGTGATTTCTGGTGCGGTATGTGTGTTGTGTGTGCGTGTGGTGTGTGTGTGTGTTGTGAGTGTGTGGTGTGTGGTATATGTGGTTTGTGTGTTGTGTGTGAAGTGTCTGAGGTGTGTTTTGTGGTGTGTGTGTGTTTGTATGGAGTGTGTGGTGTGTGGTATGTGTGTGTTGTGTGTGGTATGTTTTAAGTGTGTGTGTGTGTGTGTGTGTGGTGAGTGTGTTCAGTGTGTGTGGTGTGTGTGTTGAGTGTGTTTGTGTGGTGAGTGTGTGGTGTGCGGTATGTGTGTTTATGTTGTGTGTGGTGTGTGTGAGTGTGTTGTGTGTATTGTTGTGTGTTTTGTGTGTGTGTGTTAGTGTGTATGGTGAGTGTGTGTGTGTTGTGTTTGTGTGTGTGTGGTGAGTGGTATGAGTGTGGTGTGGTTTGGGTACTTTTTTGTGGTGTGTGTGTGTGTGTGTGGTGAGGTTGTGGTGTGTTGCATGTGTGTGTGATGTGTTGTGTTTGTGATTGGTGTGTATGTGTTTGAATGTGGGTGTGTTTTGTGGTGTTTTGTGTGTGTGTGTGTGGTGTTTATGTGTATGGCAGTGTGTATGGTGTTTGGTGTGCTTGTGTGTGTTCTTTTGTCTTCTGTGTGTGGTGTGTTGTGGTTGTGCGTTTGTCGTGAGTGTGTGTGTGAGGCGTGCGTATGTTTTGTGAATGTGTGTTGTGTTGCATGTGTGTGGTGTGTGGTGTGTGTGTGGTGTTGTGTGGGTGTTTGTATGTGTGTGCGTTTTGTGTTATTTGTGTGTGTGTGGTGTGTGTGAGTGTTGTAGGTGAGTGTGTGGTGTGTGGTATGTGTGTGGTGTTTGGTGTGTGTTTGCGGTATGGTGTGTGTGTGTGTGGTTCGAGTTTTGTGTGTGGTTTGTGTGTGGTGTTTTGAGTGTTTGGGTGCGTGGTGTGTGCTGTGTGTGGTGTGATGGGTTTGTAATTTGTATGTGTGTGTGTGATGTGTGTGTGTATTTGTGTGTGGTGTTTTTGATGTGTTAGGTGTGTGTTTGTGTGGTTTATGTGTGTGTGGTGAATGTTTGTTTGGTTCGGGTGCGAATGGTTAGTGTGTGTTTTGTCTGTGTGTGTGTAGGTGTGTGACGTGTGTGTGTTTGTTATTTGTGTGGTTTGTGTGTTTGTGTGTTGCGAATGTTCGTGTGGTGTGTGTGGGTTATATGTGTGTGTTGTGTGCTTATGGTTTTTGTGTATGTGTGTTTGTGAGTTGTGTGTGGCATGTTGTGTGTGGTGTGTGTATAATGTGTGTGTGCGATTTGTGTTTGTGTGTGGGTGTGTGGTGTGTGTGTGTTTGATTTGTGTGTTGTGTTTTCGTGTGTGTTGCGTGTGTGTTTTGCGTGTGTTTGTGTGGTTTTTCTGTTTGCGTTTATTTGTGTGGTGTGTATATGTGTGTTTCAAGTGTTTGGTGTGTGTGTGTTATGTGTGTGTGTATGTTTATGTTGTTTTTGAGTGTGTGGGGTTTTTGTTTTATGTGGAAGTTTTGGTGTGTGTTATGTGTTTGCTGTGTTTGTGTATTGTATGTGTGATGTGTGTGTGTGGTGTGTGATGTGTTTGTGGTGTGTATGTGTGCTGTTTGTGTGGTGTCTCTATGTGTGTTGTTTTTGTGTGTGTTGTATGTTTGTGCTGTGTGTTTTCTGTTGTGTTTGTGGTTTTTTTGTTTTGTGTATTAGTGTGGTTTTTCTGATTTTGTTATATCTGTATGTGGTGTGTGAGGTGTGTGTTTGGGTGGTGAGTGTGTGTGTGTGGTGTGTGTAGTGTGTGTGTGTGTGGTGTGTGTATTGTGTGTGTGTTTGTATGTGAGTGTGTGTTGTATGGTGTGAGATGTGTTTGTGGTGTGTGACTTGTGTATGTAATTTGTGTGTGGTGTGATAGTGAAGTGTGTGTTTAATTGGGTTTTTGTTGTGTATTGTATTTGTTTGTGTAGTATGTGTGTGTGTTGTGTGTGTGTGCTGTGTTTATATGCATGATTTTTTGTGTTTGTGGATGTGTGTGTTTGCAGTACTGGATGCTTCCGCAATTATTCCTGCACACTTTTGGCCACTCTTTACCAAATTTTTCTGTGATTTGACACTCATACTTGATGCATTTATTCGTGTTGTGTGTTTAATTTTTATATTTTTTTGCATTTTATTTATTAATTTCTTTCATTTGAATTAACTATTTCCGAAAATGCCATCTGAAATAATATTCGCTCAGAGTGTCTTAAAATTTTAAGCTATGTTTTCTAGCTTACGATATCTTAAGTGTTTAAAGCCTTGTGTCATGCAAAACAAATTATGTCATATCATCGATGCATGCCTGTGTTTCTAGAGCGTACATGTGTTAATTTCATTCTCCATTCAAACAAGCTAATTGATAAGCGTATACACAGTACTGGGCACGGCATCGTGACGATACTTGTCTCTACCAAATACAATATTTCTCACATAAATCTCGCTGCATGTCTTCAAAGACAAAGGATCATTGCAAATTATGTACAAGGATGAGACTCCCAGCTTAAAATCACTGTGTATAAATAAGTTACGCAAAAAAAGCAGTAATAATTTCAAGAGTATAAAGAAATATGTGTGTCTACTAATTGCCTACTGTTAAAAATACGAATTTGTTTTTTAAGTATGTGCACTGTGTTTCAATCAGTTGTGTCTGTAAGTAAATATTGCATGTAATTTTTTAAATGCAGCTTTATTTCGTACGCTGTCTGTTGCAATTAATTCCCCGCCGGTACATACAGTCTGATTGTGAAACTTGCTGCCTGTGATCACCTGTCATTTACTCCCCAGCCCCTCCGAAAATTTATGCACCGATACACTCTGTTTCATAAAACATCGACTCATAGATCGTGATCTAACTACTTTGACTTATTCTTGCTTTATTGTTTTAGGTCAATTTAATACTAATAATTGCATGTAAATTCGTAATTGTAATTATAATCTATATTTATTTTTAAATCTTATTTCCATGACATATGTATATATATATATATATGTAGGGTGGGATTGCAGTAAGCGGCATCGGGTGGTTTCATTTTTCCTTACTTCATAAAATGGTTTCGAACCTATCAATACTAAATTTTAAAATGTTTTACTTTAAAGTTAATTTCTAAATATAAAGAGTCGACCTATTGTAAAGATTTAAGTTAAAATTAAAAAAGGGCGCGCTATTCGCCATATTGTAAAATGGTCTATTTTAAAGGTAGGGTACATTTACAAATAGCCGCCATATTGTAAAATAAAAAGTATAATATAAAATAACGTCCTTGAGGACTTATTTAGGAATGACTGAGTTTTAAATTTAAAAACATATTTAAAATTTGAAAATTGCGCTAGTCTGCCATATTGGAAATTGGGCTCATTCAATATGGCGGCTAAATTTGCTTCAAACACTAAGGGAATCAAAACAAAACGTTAAGGCGTCTAGCTCTCTGGGACTAAAGTAACTTGCATAATAATTATAATATTTGCATTCCAATCAAGGCAGTATGTATATTAATTACCCCACTTGAATATCAATCAAGATCGTTTAAATATAAGTTACATTATTTGCATATTAATCAAGTTCCTATTAATAATAATTAGGTAATTTTCGTACCAATTTTGGGGGATGTCATTGACCCCGCCGTCATGTTTATATACATCAAGTGCGTCTGATATGATAGGGGCAGTTTTGGGTTGCCTTACCGCATTGATTACTACTCGCATATTATAAGAATTTCCCTTTAATTGCTGCATGGCGCGACCTTAGTTTTCGAATGTAGGAACTGCCGCCGATATGCAATATAGGTGCGAATATGTTGAAATGGCTGTCGCGAACAGCTGTCAAAGGGTGGTCCTCCAGGTTGGCGGTTCAGCGACCTGCTAACAAAGCTTCCCTGTTAAAACGAATCATATTACTTTTCATTAACAATCAAGCCTCGAACCTGGACTGATAAATTGGTACGACTTACGGAAAGAATTAGGGGATTGATATTTGGTAGGTGGAATTTTAGGAGTATGTATACGGTACGTAAATTTGGTATTTGGAATGTAAGGAGCTTCTAGAGTGCAGGTTAATTTGCTACGTGGGAATTTAGAAGCATTTTAGGGCAGGTATATTTGGTACGTGGAATTTTGGAAGACTCTGAACGGCAGGTTCAATTGGTACATGAAAAGTTAGCAGGCTGTAAAGGGCAGGGCTATTTATTACTTGGAATGTAAAGAACCTGTATAGGGCACGTTCATTCGGTATGTGGAATGTTAGGAGCGTGTATATTGCAGGTTCTTTTGCGGCTACATCCAGGGAATTAGATAGAAATAAATTAGAATTAATGGGTGTGCAGGATGTTAGGTGAGACTTAGAGGGCACAAAAAGAGCAGGGGATTATATTTTTGTACATAGAAACGGAAATGAATATCGTCAATTTGGAACAGAATTGTTTGTACATCACAGAATAGTATCGGCATTTAATACAGTAGATTTTAATAGGGTTTGGGTGTTGTGTATAATTCTGAGAGTTCGCTGGCCTAATGTTATTATTCAGAATGTGCGTGCACAAAGTGAGGAGAAAAGTTGTGATACGAGAGGAAGTGTAGCGTGTTTTTTTAACAAGTTCCGAAGTGTATATCAGAATATCTATATTTCTTATAAAATATTCTGATTGTGTTTGGTATCTACATTAACCTTGTAAGTCTTATAAAAATGTGTCCGGCTGAAACCTCGAACAGATTCTGGGTAGGCAAAAATTTGTCTGGCTTCTATTCTATTAGGAATGGTTTGAAAATTGGAGATGCTTTATCGCCATTCGTTCTCAACTATGCTGTAGTTTACGCTATTAGCAGGATTTAGGATAGTGAGATGGACTTGTAATTAAATTGTACATATCACTTCCTGGTTTATGCTTATGATATTAATATATTGGGAGAAAGGGTACATACTATATGGGGAAAAGCAGAAGTATTGGTAATAACGATTAAGGAGAGTGGAGTTGAAGTAAATGCTGATAAACTCAGTACAAGGTCTTGTATCGAGATCAGAATGCAGGACGAAATGACTGTTTGAAAATACATAATAACATCTTATATATTGTGTATTATATGATATATTTGTTAAAAATTTACAAAGAAAAATTTGTATTCCGGAAGAAATTCAAACCTTTTTGAATCAGGGAATGCGTGCTTTCATTTGGAGCAATATATTTTGTCTCGAATATGTTACTCGAAAATTAAAAACTAAGTTATAAACTAATATTACTTAGCTGTTATATTATATGGGTGTGAAACTTGGTCGCCGACTACGAGGAAGGAACGTAGGCCGAGTGTGTAATATATAGGGCGTTGATGGGAATATTTGGGGTTAAGGGGAACGGGTTGAAGGGGAATGGGGTAAAGGATGTAAGATAATATATAATGTGATGTTTTGTGTTCTGTATTGCTCAACCAAATTTGCTGTTAATTAATTACAATAAATTTGTTGGGATTTTTAGGGCGTATGGGGGATGGAAATTCATATACTGAATTTTGGTGGGGAATACTCGGATAAAGAAACCACTGTGGAGATGTAGGCGTAAATGTAATGGTAATAATAAAATGGATTTTCAGGTTGAGGGTTATGGTGTTAATGGACTGGATCGAGGTGGCTCAGGATACGGAAATTTGGAGGGCACTTTTGAATATGGTAATAAACCTTCGTGTTCCATAAAATGGGGGGGGGGAATTTCTTGATTATTTGCAAACCGGTTAGCTTCTAATGAAGGACATAGCTGCAAGGAGGGCAGTCCGTTTATAGAAGAGGCTGCGAGCTGGAAGACATAAGATTTTGAATTCCAGTAAGGGCGAATGTTTCCTGTCTCCTTAAAATCATGCAGAAAATTTGAGGGGGCCAAAGAGCCTCCTGGCCAGTTTCTACTAAACTTCTTCCACAGGGATAAAGCGGTCGAGACGTGAGCCTAACAGCTTGCATGTGCCGAGTGCAAAGATGATAATACAAAAAAAACATTCCGTTGGTGTTAATTTTGTAGTTAAATAAGCAGCAATAACTGAAGGCTTTTTGAGAGTCTGGAACCGAGATGTAAGTTAAAGAGTGGGCTGGCTGCAGTGCAGATTGGTACAGCGGTATTGGTGAAGGTTAGTGTCTTTAGGTATTTGGTGTCTATTGCTTACAGCTTGACGTGTTTTACTGCCTGAACTCTGAAGGTGGATGCGGTAATCTGCTGCAAAAATGATAATTATATAGCGGTAAGCAGGGAATGATATCTGGAGAGATTTTAATATTTAGGAAGATTGTTGAGAATACAAAGAATATTACCGAAATACTTTACAGTTAGTAATATTATAAAGAATTTTCTCCCCATCGTGTTTACCGGCCTTGATGTACGTACATAATGTGCCAACAACTTCAGATACTTACATCAATACTTTTCCTCAATGGGCCAGTTATATTCCCAAAAGATCTTGCAGCTTCCTCTCACATTTCGCTATTAATATTTCATATCAATTTCACAAATTTATGGAACCAAAATTCTCAATTTCTTTCTCAAGCCACATTCTGTCAAAAGTGTTCGACCATGCTTTCCACATTCCAGCTGAGCTTCAACAGAACGCTTTTAATTTTTTGTCTCTCGTGGCACGTAATAATTATATAATTATATATCATTTTAAGAACATTATTAAAATGCTTTTTTTCAAAAATTCCCTCACAGTGGTCACGTGATGTGTCAGCACGACATGTGTACGCAATAACTCCAAAAAAACTGGGACAGATGTAATGTCCAATTCACTGCATATAATTCAGTATAATAGCGCAAATCGTTAAAGAATTGTAACCATCAATGACATGACTGTTCCATTAGCAGAACTTGTATAGTGAAGGGAGAACGTCTAAACGTGTATTACTTAGTCTAAAGCAACTGGAATTACAATCTTTATGTCCAATTGATCACGTTGCCTGTAACATCTCATGTAGGCCTAGATTACAAAACGTGCCTCTTCGTCTATAATAAGAAAGTGAAGTCTTTCTTCCTGCTGTAATGAATGAACGAAATGCACAGAAAATTTTATTTGGAATTTGAAGAATAAACGAGTCATGCTCAGATACGGCATAGTTATTGCATGGCAACTAGAAGTAAGCTTAATCATCAGTTCAGCTGCCTTATTGCCATCATTTTTCCCTGTCTTTATGTCATTTTTTTTTTGGAATAAAAGCAATCACACTGGACGGATATTCGTGTAACTTTATTTTGGAGATTAATTTGAAAATCTGTCCAAAAAATTCAATCTTCATTAAACTGTGAAAAGAATAATGAGTACTGGTTTGGAGACCGATACACAGTTTTTGATCAAGTCTCCATAAAACGTCTTAGAATGAAAAATTTCCCGAACCGTGTCGTACAGAATACTGAACCAATTTTTTTGGGCTTAATTTATTTTCAACGAAATGTTGAGATTTGTATGATACTGTGGAAAATAATGTTGAACCAGACAGGCAATAGCGCGCTTTGCGTGACAGAAAATTTAGGCGACTCACGCACTCAAATTATGTAATATTTATAACTTCTCCAAGGCAGCACTGTCTACCCGAATGTACCTCCATATTACGTTATACGTACAGTGCCTCTTCATTTCAATGTTACTTTCCATTGCTCTTAACATTCATTTTCCTTTCCATTGCTGTGCACATCCGCAGTGTGTTCTGTGTACCGTGCACCGTCTGTGATAATGTGCAGCAGTGCGCTGATCCTGACATCCTTACCGGTAACTGCAGTGCGGTTTGTGATGCGGTACTAATTCAGTACACGTGCACTGGGGGCTCAGTGTCAGTACACGTGCAACAACAGGTGTTGAACACACGTGTGTATGTTGACGTCCGTCGCATGTGCTTCTCACGTGTATCCATTGTGTTTGTCCTTACAGCGATACACAATGAGGAAGTGAACGGCGGCGAATTACTGTGACAGACGTACGTGAGAACACTTCCACATGTTCCCCTTCGAAAAGTCGACAGATTTTTGGAGGTTTAAGTATTTAGCGCCTAAATGTTGCTGTGCACAATCGATTTTAATCCTGGCAACAACATTCTATTTTAAAAACTTCGACTCACAGATCCTTTTCTAAAAACATTGACGTATGCTTGCCTAATTTTATTAGATTAATTTTATTGCTAAATAATTTTATGAATATTTTAAATTTTAAATTGTCTACTTATATTTATTTATAATCCTTATTCCTATAACATATATACGTATGGTGGGATCGTTGTAAGAGGGATCGAGTGACTGCATTTTCCATTACCTTAATAAAAGTGTCCGAACCTATCAATAAGAAATTTAAAACCGTGTACTTTATAGTTGCGTTATAATCCGAAATAGACGTCATATTGTAAAGTGTTTCGTTAAAATTAATAAGGGGCGCAACCCGCCATATTGTAAAATGGCCGATTTTTAAGTTAAGTTATATTTAAAACTAGACGCTTTATTGTAAAATATAAATGTAGTATTTAATAGCGCCGTGGTGTACATATTGTAGAATTACGTATTTTAAAATTCAATAATATATTTAAAATTCGAAAAATGCGCGTGTCTGCCATATTGGAAAATGGCGACATTTAAGATGGCGGCTAAATAGGCGTCAAACGGAAAGAGAAGCGAAACAAAAGGGTTAAGGCGTCAAGCTCTATGGGAATAAAGTAACTTGCATAATAATAAGATCAATTGCATTCCTTTCAAGGCAGTATAAATATTAATTACCATTTGCATATCAATAAAGTGTGATTAAATATCAGTTACATTATTTGCATAAAAATCAAGGACGTACAAATATCAATTAGGTAATTTTCATATTAGTTTTTGGGGGAATTCATTAACCTCTCTTCCATGTTTATATACATCGCGTGACTGTGACATCACAGGGGTGGTGTTGGGGTTGCCTAATCGCAATGTTAACTACTCGCATGTGACAGGTGTGTCCCTGTCATCGCGGCATGGCGCGTCCTCAGGTTGCGGATGTAGGAACGTCCTCGGATATGGATGATAGTTGGAATATGTTGAATATGCTGTCGCGATTAACTGTCTAAGTGTGGTCCTCCAGCTTGGGAGTTGAGCGACGTGTTACAAGTGTTCCTGTTAAAACGTATCTTCTTAGTGTACATGAAGAGACAAGCTTCGGACCTGGACTGAGAATTTGGCACGACCTGAGGAACGAAAGAGTGACATGAGATTGCGTATGTGGAATGATAGGAGCCTGTATAGTGAGGTTCATTGGGTACTTGGAATGTAAGAAGCCTGTATATTGCAGGTATATTTGGTACGAGGAATGTTAGCAGATTCTATACGACAGGGTTATTTGTTACGTGGAATGTTAGGAGCCTGTATAGTGAATGTTCATTGGGTACGTGGAATGTTAGCTGACTGTGTAGGGCAGATTCTTTTGGAACGTGGAATCTTAGGAACCTGTATAGAGCAGGTTTATTTGGTACGTGGAAACTTAGGAGACTGTACAGGTCAGGTTTATTAGGTTCGTGGAATGTTGGGATTCTGTATAGTACAGGTTCATTTGGTACGTGGACTGTTAGGTGTATGTGTAGTACAGGTTCATTTGGTAAGTGGAATTTTGGCAGAATGTATGGGAGAGAGTCGTTTGGTAAGTGGAATTTTATGATCCTCTATAGTGCAGGTTTCTTTGTTACGTGGAATGTTAGCAACCTGTATAAGACGGGTTTATTTGGTACGTGGAATATTAGCAGACTTTAGAGTACAGTGTCATTCTGTAAGTGGAATATTAGGATCCTGTATAGGGCAGGTTCATTTGGTACGTGGAATGATTGGAGCCTTTATAGGGCAGTTAGAATTTCGGCAGCAGCCAGGGATTTGGGTAGAAATTAATTAGAATGAATGGGTGTGTAAAAGGTTGGGTGTAGAGAGAGGACAGTGTAAGGGCAGGGGATTATAATTTTGTACATGAAAAAGGAAGTGAAAATCGTAAATTATGAACAAGATTGTTTGCACAACACAGAATATTATCGGCAATTAAAAGAGTAGAGTTTTTTAAGGATAGGATGTTGTATATAGTTCTGATAGATTCCTGGTGTAATGTCATTTTTGTAAATGTGCCTGTACCGGTTGAGGAGAAAAGTGATGATAAAAGAGATAGTTTCTTTGTGGAATTGTAGTGTGTAATTTATCAAGTTCCTAAATACCAATATGAGAATTTCCATTAGGATAACTTAATGCAAATGTGGGGAGGAAAATATTGTGAAACGGAAAATTTCGAATGACAGTCTACATTAGGGTAGTAATGGTAAGAGTGTTAGAATATTGAACTTTGACACGTTAAATTCGAGTATTAAGAGCACAATGTTCCCACACCGAAATAATCATATGTACACCTGGGCATCTCTTAATGCAAGACTCAAAACCAGATTTGTCACATATCGATAAATAGGACGTCGCATTCCAATATACAATAAGTACAATGTTAAAGGGGAGCTGACTGAGATACTGCTTATTCTTTGATTATTTAAATGTTAGGGAGAGATTCGTAGTAAGAAATCTAGCAGCACAGATGTTTGGTGGGGTAAGATAAAATCTAAGGAAGCTAAATGACCTGGAGCTTACAAAACAGTATCAGATTGAGGTTACAAACAGTTTTCAGCGTTTAGAACTTAAATGTCGACGCGAATGTCAGTAGGGCTGCGGAGTATATTAAACAGTTTATGAAAACCTCAGCTAGACAGACTATAGTTCTCCAGTAATTGAAGCAGTACACACCATGGTTTGATGGTGAAAGTTTAGGTTTTTTTTATCAAAAGAATGTGGCTAAATCGAAGTGGATACATGATCCAAGTCAAAGAAATATACATAGTGTGAACAATTTAAGATTTGACGCTAGCAGATATTTCAGGAAATAAGAAAAGGAATCTTAAAAATAAAATCGAAGAACTTGAAACTAACAGTAAGATCAATATGTTTAAGGGCACCAATGGCATTAAGAATGGTTACTAGCATAGAACTGGTAGAGTGACTGAAGACGTATGTGATTTGATTGCAGATTCCTAAAATCTTATGGCTTGGTGGGGGATCTAATACTCCAGGCTATTCAATGAAACCGGGTTTAGTCAGATTAGGCAGAGGGAAATACAAACACCGTTACCACAATTACGTGAGCGAAATGTCTCTGAGCTTGAGTTGGCTATTGGAAAGCTGAAACATCACAAGTCAACAAGTATTGTTTAAATACCACCAAAATACTTTCAAGCATGTGGTAAAATATTTCGCTTTGAGATTCATAAATTTGTTATTTCTATTTTGAATATGTAAGATTTGCCCGGTGGGTGATAAGAGTCGACCATTTTACCTAACTATAATAAGGACGATAAAGCAGACTGTATTAAGTATAGAAGTATATCAGATCTGTCACCTACGTATTACATTTTATGCACCATCCTGCTGTGAAGGTTAACTGCATGTGCAGAGGAAAGTATTGGTAGTCATCAGTGTGGATATCAGTGTGGATTTCGACGCAACACTCCAACTATTGAACACATATATTGAATTCGTTGAATACCTGAATTAATGGGAAAATATTATAGCAGAGATTCAGCTATTTAAAGATTTCAAATAAGTTTATGATTAGGGCAGAAAGAGGTCATATATAATAATCTGATTGTGTTTGGTATACACATGAACCAGGTAAGCCTAATAAAAATGTGTCTGCCTGAAACGTACAGCAAATTCTGGGTAGGCAGTATTTGTCTGTCTTATTTTTATTAGGAATGGTTTGAAAAATGGAGATTTTTATCGCCATTCCCTTTCAAATATGCTATAGAGTACGCTTTTAGCAGTATTCAGGTTAGTGAAATTGACTTGTAATCGAATGGCACACATCAGTTTTTGGTTTTTGCTGATGGATTTAATATTTTCGTTGGAACGGTACATACTTTAAGGAAAAGCAGAATTTTTGATAATGACGTTTAATGAGGATGCAGTAGAAGTAAATGCTAACAAACTCAGTACATGTTCTTGTAATGAAATCAGAATGCAGGACGAAGTCACAGTGAGATGATTGATAATAGTTCCTTAGATATAGTGGAAGAATTCAAATATTTGGTAAAGAAGTAAAAAAAACGAAATATTTTTACAGAAGAAATTAAGAGCATTTTGATGTCAGGCAATGCTTTCTATTGTTCGATGCACAATATTTTGTCTCCAGTTTCTTATTCAAAAATTGAGAGATTACGATATACACAAATATAATTTTGCCTGTTATTTTGTATAGGTGTAAAATTGGTCGTTGACATTGAGGGAGGTACCTAGAAAGGGTCTGTTTAAGTGTAGGGCTTTGAGGAGAATACTTGGGGCTCAGAGGACTGAGGTAAAAGGGAATGGAAGAAACTATATAGTTAGGAGCATAACGATTTTCTTTGTTCACACAAAACTTGTTGTTGATAAAATCGAGAAGTATGAAATCTTAGGGGCGTGTAGGACGTATGGTAGAATGGAATGTTGTATACTGATATTTGGTGGGGAATACTTGGGGTAAAGACTCCATTGTGGAGACATAGTCGTAAATGGGAGGATAATAATATGATGGATCTTCAGTAAGTGGGATGTGTTGGTATGGACTTGATCGAGCTGGCTTAAGGTACGTAAATTTGTAGGGCACTTTTGAATGCGGTAATGAACCAATTCTCTCAGTTCTTTTACAGAAGAAGCTGTGAGGTCGACGAACCGACATTTTGAATTCCCTTAAGAGCGAATATTTTCTTTCCCATTGACAACTTCCAGAATGGCTCTGGGACAAACAGTGTCCTGGTTAGTATGTGTTAAACTTCTTCCACAGGGATAAAGCGGTCGAGGCATGAACCTAACAACTCACCTGTATCAAGTGCCAGGTGATGATGTACAAAAAGAAGGTTGCGTCGGTTTTACGTTTACAGTTAAATTAGCAGCAGAAAGTGAAGGTTGTGCGAGTGTCTGGAACTGAGATGTATGGTAATGAGTGGGCTGGCTGCAGAGCAGAATGGTACAGAGTTGTTGGTGAATTGCTTACAGTTTGAAATGTCGGAATGCCTGAACTGTGAATGTGGAGGCAGTAATCTGCTGCGAAACTGATAATTATATAACGGTCAGCAGGGAGTGTTATCTGGAGAGAATTTGATGTTTAGCAGTCCCGGTTAGAACACAACGGAATATTTCCGAATTGTGTTACTGGAGGTAATATTAAAAAATCTTTCCCCTATCGAATTTACAGGC
>Ga0131853_10012014_pt1 | contig 15850 bp, 12 predicted proteins | sample TergutLab28metaG_FD_92764 | JGI IMG/M metagenome (GOLD analysis project Ga0131853, IMG submission 92764) | Labiotermes labralis P1 segment gut microbial communities from Petit-Saut dam, French Guiana - Lab288 P1 (version 2) (version 2) | ecosystem: Host-associated > Arthropoda: Insects >...
AGGCGATGGTCGAGGCCGGCGTGCAGGCCGGCTATCCGCGCACCGACGACCTCAACGGCTACCGGCAAGAAGGCTTCGGGCCGATGGACCGCACGGTGACGGCCAAGGGCCGTCGCGCGAGCACAGCGCGAGGCTATCTGGACCAGGCGAAGCAGCGGCCCAATATCGATATCGTCACGCACGCCGTCACCGATCGCATCCTGTTCAGCGGCAAGCGCGCCACCGGCGTCGTGTTTCTGGAAGGCCCCACGCGCGTGACGCGCCATGCACGCCGCGAAGTGCTGCTGTGCGCCGGAGCGATCGCGTCGCCGCAAATCCTGCAACGCTCGGGCGTCGGCCCCGGCGCGTGGCTGCGCGAACTCGATATTCCGGTCGTGCTCGATCTGCCCGGTGTGGGGCAGAATCTTCAGGACCACCTGGAAATGTACATGCAGTACGAGTGCAAAGAACCGGTCTCGCTCTACCCTGCGCTGCTCATGCACAACCAGCCCGCCATCGGCCTCGAGTGGCTGCTGCGCGGAACCGGCATCGGCGCGAGCAATCATTTCGAAGCGGGCGGCTTCATCCGCACGCGCGACGACGATCCCTGGCCGAACATCCAGTATCACTTCCTGCCCGTGGCGATCAACTACAACGGCACCAACGCGATCAAGATGCACGGCTTCCAGGCGCATGTCGGCTCGATGCGCTCGCCAAGCCGCGGGCGCGTAAAACTACGCTCGCGCGACCCGCGCCAGCATCCGTCGATTCTGTTCAACTACATGAGCACGCCACTCGACTGGCGCGAGTTCCGCGACGCGATCCGCATCACGCGCGAGATCATCGCTCAGCCGGCGCTGGACCGCTTCCGCGGCCGCGAGCTGAACCCCGGTGCGCAACTCAAGAGCGACGCCGAGATCGACGCGTTCGTGCGCAGCCGTGCGGAGACCGCCTATCACCCGTCGTGCTCGTGCGCGATGGGCTACGACGACATGGCCGTGGTGGACAGCGAAGGCCGCGTGCATGGACTGGAAGGTCTGCGCGTGGTCGATGCGTCGATCATGCCGCGCATCACCACCGGCAATCTCAACGCGCCGACGATCATGCTCGCGGAAAAGATCGCGGACCGCATTCGCGGCCGCGCACCGCTCGCGCGTTCGACGGCACCGTATTACGTGGCGAACGGTGCACCGGCACGCGGCGCGAATTTACCCGAGCGCGGCGCTGCGAAGCGCACGGCCTCAAGCGCCGTCAAGGAGCGTGTCCGGGCTTAATGCTTGAAAGAATCCTTTAGTCGGGGTGTTTTGGCCAGCGTTCATCGCTGGCCTTTTTTTGCCCGCAGCAACAACGACTGCAGATAAAAAAAACGGCATCGCGCAGGCACTCTTGCCCACGCGATGCCGTCAGCCCGGAAAACCGGTCAGACCGAACTTGCCAGCCAGTGTGAAACGCCGATGGTCAGCGCCGCCGCGATCAACGCACCATACGGCGCAAGATCGAGCCACCGGCTGCGCGCCGGCACGCTCACTTCCATATCGGCTGCGCTGCCCGCCGGAAAATGCCCGCGATCCTGCCAGTAGTGGCGAAACGCGAACACCGGCACGATGAGCAGCATTGCGATAAGGCCGTCGCGCAACGTCCCCGGGCCTTGCAGATTGGCGCCCGCGCCCACGAACACGAGGTTGGCGTAGCCGCACAGCGCGCCGAGCGCGAGCAGCCACGTCGGACAGCGGAACGGACGTGACGCCGCACCGCGATCCATCCGATGGATCCAGCCCGACTGCAAATTCAGGAACACGAACAACATGTAGCAGACATTCGAAATCGACAGCACGGTCATATAGTCCGACATCGCCAGCAGCACGAGATTGAAGCCGAGATCGGTCCACATCGCGGACGTCGGCGCGCCGTGCTCGTTCACGCGCGAAAGATAGCGCGGCAGCCAGCCGTCCACCGAAGCCTGATAGAGCGTGCGCGACGAACCCATCATCGACGTCATCACGATCAGCAGGATCGACAGCATCAACATCACGACGATGGCGTTGCCGACCCACGCGCCGCCGCCGACCATCTCGGCCATCGCCATTCCCACGCCCGTACCGTCGCCGATGCGCGGATCGAGCATCATCGCGGTACCGAGCGAACCCTGGAACGCAAGCGGAACGAGCGTCATCACGACGAGACACAGCGCGCCCGACCAGAAAATCGCGCGCGCAGTATCGCGGCGCGGATCGCGAAATTCACGCGTATAGCACACCGCCGTTTCGAACCCGTAAGAGGCCCAGCCGGCCATGAACATCGCGCCGAGCGCCATGACCACGCCCTGGCCGTTCCAGGTGCCGAAGTACGACGCGGTGAGATTGCCTTGCGCGTCGTGGCCGAGCGGCAGCAGCGGGAAGAGATGCTTTGAGGGCACGTCGCCCGTGACGAACGGCACGAGGCCGACGATCAACAGCGGCGTAAGCGAGGCGATGCCCAGAATCTTCTGCGTCTTCGCCGCGCGCGACGCGCCGCTGTGCTGAAGCCGGAACGTGGTGAGCAGGAAAGCCGCGGCGATCAGGAACGTGGCGTTGATGCGCAGCGTGAGGCCGGGCTTGATGAAGTCGAGTCTGGCTAGCGTCCAATGCCACTGGAGAATCGCCGCGTCGGGCGCAAACAATGTGGCCAGCGCGTAATTCGCGGCGAGTCCGCAGCCGAGCGCGAGCATCGGCGACCACGCGAGCCAGTTGCACCAGACGGAAACGGGCGCGATCAGCTTGCTATAGCGTACCCAGCCGATTGCTCCGTACACCGAAGCACCGCCCGACTTGTGCGGAAACAGCCCCGAAATCTCCGCGTAAGTCGCGCTTTGCACGAGACCCATCGTGATCGACGCAATCCAGATCGCCCAGGCAGGCTGGCCGATCGTCGCGCAGACGCCGCCGATCGTGAACAGCACGCCCGCCGGCACGCCGCTCGTGACCCAGAACGCGTCCTTCCACGTGAGACGGCGTTGCAGTCCATGGCCGTGATCGCTGCGTGCTGCGCTCTCCTGCGCGCCGCGCGTACCGATTCCCGCTTGCTCCATCTGTCTCCTCCTGTACTGAAGGCTAATCAATTTGCTGCGCCGCGCCAATAGGGGTCTACCGCGTGGTGTCGACCCCTTGGCTTCCGACCCCACTGGCGCGGACGAACCTGCTTACTGCACGCCTAGCGAGGCGCGCACGGCCGGCAGGCCGGGCTTGCCGTCGAACGTCGTGACGCCGGCCAGCCAGGTGTCGAGCACCTGCGGATTGCTGCGCAGCCATTCGGCGGCGGCCTTGTTCGGGTCTTCCTTGTTCTCGATCGGCACCATCAAATGGTTCTCGATGCCGGTCGTGAACTTCAGGTTCGAGACGAACTTCGCGACGTTCGGGCAACGCGCCGCATAGTTGGGCGGTTCTGCCGTCAGCACGCGCGCGGAGCCGTAATTCGGGCCGAATACGTCGTCGCCGCCCGCGAGGTAATCCATCTTCATCTGCACGTTCATCGGATGCGGCTCCCAGCCGAGGAACACGATCCATTTCTTGTCGCGAATCGCGCGGTTGACTTCGACGAGCATGCCGGCCTCGCTCGATTCGATGAGCTTGAACTTGCCGAGGCCATACTCGTTCGACTTGATCATCTTGTCGATCAACGCGTTGCCGTCATTGCCCGGCTCGATGCCGTAGATGCGGCCGTCGAGTTTATCCGCGTACCTGGCGATGTCCTGGAACGTTTTCAGGCCACCCTGGTAGACGTAGTCGGGCACCGCGAGCGTATATTTGGCGCCCGTGAGATTCGGCGCGGGCAGCACCTTGATCGCGCCGGCCTTGACGAACGGCTGGATCATCGGATCCATCGACGGCGACCAGTAGCCGAGAAACACGTCGATCTGTCCGCTCTTGAGACCCGCGAACGTGATCGGCACCGACGCGATCGTCTTCGTCGACGTGTAGCCGAGCGCATCGAGAATCGTCGATGCCACGCCCGTCGTGGCGGCAATGTCGGTCCAGCCGACGTCCGCGAAATGCACGTCCTTGCATTCAGCGGGGTCCGCGGCGTACGCGTTCGCACAGAGCATCGCGGCGCATGCGAGGGCGGCTGTTTTCTGCAGGGTGAATCGGCACATCGTCATCTCCTCAGATATCGAACCGCGTCGGTGGGCCAAGTGCATGGAGATCCGCCGAACGCGGCATAGGGACCGTATCTTGCCGGCCTCGTTTGGGTGCTGCCTTTCATGACACATAGTTGTCCAGCAAAAAGCGCGCTGGCGTCGCTTTTACGACGGGCAATTGCGCAGAAACGACAAGCGAATCCATGAGCCGAAAAACCGGCAGCCCGGAACCGATCCCAGCGTATTCGCGGTTGCGCGGCGCCATCGCGGCCGTGACAATGCCCGCTACTTTCATCGACAACGCCCCGCTTGCGATCGACATGACTACCCCGCACCAGACCGCCACCGGCATGAAAGCAATCTGCAATGTGCCTGCGCCGTACCGGGTGGGCCTGCTCGTGGTGCCGCAGTTCTCCAACCTCGGCCTGGCACTCGTCATCGAGACGATGGCGATTGCGAACTGGCTCGCGCAACGGGTTCTCTATGAATGGGAGGTGTTGTCGATCGATGGCGAGCCCGTGCGTGCGACCAATGGCATGCTCACGCCAACTGCGCCCGTAACGAGCGACACGGGGCGATTTGCGACGATCTTCGTCGTCGCAAGTTTCGAGGCGAAGAAACATGCGGGCAATCGCAGGCTGCGCGCGTGGTTGCAGCGCGAGAGCACGTTCGGCGCGCAGATCGGCGGCATCGAGACCGGCACCGAAATCCTCGCCGCCGCGTCGCTGCTCGACAATCGCGCGGCCGCCGTGCACTGGGACAACCTCGAAGGCTTTCAGGAGGCCTACCCGAAGGTCAAGGCCACCACGCAGCTCTATACGATCGAGTCGCGCGTGATCACCTGCGCGGGGGGCGCGGCGATCGTCGACATGATGCTCGAATGGATCGGGCAGGCGCACGGCGCGCCATTGGCCGCGGAAATCGCGCAGCATCTGCTGCATGCGCGGTTGCGCGGCACCGCGGAACGCCAGCTCGACAAGACTGCGCGCGATGCGGCGCCGATGAGCGAATCCGTTACCCAGGCGATCCGCCTCATGGAAGCATCCGTGGCGGCGCCCGTGTCGTGCGAGGCGCTTGCCGCCGCCGTCGGCTTGTCCCGGCGCCAGCTCGAACGACAGTTCCGGCAGCACACGGCAACCGCCCCGCTGCAGTACTACATGAGCCTGCGTGTGGCGACCGCGCACAAGCTTCTTCAGCAGACCGAATTAAGCGTTTCTCAAGTTGCGGCTGCGACGGGCTTCGACTCGGCAGAGCATTTCTCGCGCGTCTACAAGGCGCGCTTCGGCTGCCCGCCGAGCTACGACCGAAGCCAGTCGTGGGAAGCGCCGGTCATGCGTCAGCCCGCTCGTTAATCCGCTCGTCGGTACACTCGTTGGCCCACTGAGGCTGTGGCCCAACGCGCTGCTGCGTACGCCAGTGTGGCGCGGTCCAGACCGGCGCCTGCGACGGTGGCAGCGGTGCATGGCCCAGCACCAGATCGCTGCCCTTCTCGCCGATCATGACGGTCGGCGCGTTGGTATTGCCGCTCACGATGGTCGGCATGATCGACGCATCGATCACACGCAGCGCGTCGATGCCGTGCACGCGCAGGCTCGGATCCACTACCGCTTCCGGATCGTCCGTCGTCCCCATCTTGCAGGTGCCCGCCGCGTGATAGCCGGTCTCGGTAATGTCGCGCGCCCATGCATCGAGCGCCGCATCGTCGCGCACGTGTTGCCCGGGCGACAGTTCGTCGCCTAACAGGTCGCGAAACGCGGGCTGCGCCAGGATCTCGCGCACCAGCCTCACGCCCGCGCGCATATCGGCACGGTCTCGTTCGGTCTGCAAATAATTGAAGAGGATCTTCGGCGGGATGCGCGCTTCGCTCGAACGCAGCGTCACCGAGCCGAGACTTGTTGGGCGCATGAGATCGATGTGCACCTGGAACGCGTGCGCCGGCACGCTCGCGACACTGCCTGGCTGCACCGCAAGCGGCATGAACGTGAGTTGCAGATCGGGATGCGCGACGCCGGGCCGCGAACGAATGAACGCGCCGGCCTCGAAATGATTGGTTGAAGCCACGCCCGAGCGATTCATGAACCACTGCGCACCGGCCCACCACTTACGCGGAGCAACCGTCGACGGATAGATCGACACGGGCTTGCGACACCGGTATTGCACGACCGTATCCGGATGATCGGACAGGCGCTGCCCCACGCCACGCAGTTCATGCTGCACACGGATGCCGACCCGCTCCAGCGCATCGGCCGCGCCGACGCCCGATAGCTGCAGCAATTGCGGCGTGTTGATCGCACCGCTGCATAGCAGCACTTCGCTGTCGGCCCGCACGCGCACGGTCTGGCCGTTGCAGGCATACTCGACACCGACCGCGCGCGTGCGCTCGAACAGCACACGCAACACGAGCGCTCCGGTGATCACGTCCACGTTGCCGCGCGTCAGCGCCTCGGCCAGATAGCCGTGCGCCGTGCTCCAGCGCGAGCCGTTCCACGTAGTCCGATCGACGCGGCCAAAGCCTTCCTGGCGAAAACCGTTGACGTCGTCGGTCGCGCCGTAGCCCGCCTCGACACCCGCCGCAATGAAGGCGCGCGCGAGCGGCGTATCGGTGTTGCCCGCGCTGACATGCAGATGGCCGCGGTCGCCGTGATAGTCGTCGGCGCCCAGCTCGTGTCGCTCCGCGCGGATGAAGTACGGCAGCACCTCGCGATAACTCCAGCCGCTGCAGCCCGCCTCGGCCCACGCATCGTAATCGCTCGCATGGCCGCGGATGTACACCATGCCGTTGATCGACGACGATCCGCCCAGCACGCGCCCGCGCGGCGTCGCGATGCGGCGCCGGTTCAGAAACGGTTCGGGTTCCGAATGATATTGCCAGTTAAAGCGGTTTCCGCCGACCACGATACCCATCGCGGACGGCATATCGATGGACCAGTGCCGGTTCGATGGCCCGGCCTCGAGCAGCAGGATCCGCTTGTGCGGGTCCGCGCCGAGCCGGTTCGCCAGCACGCAGCCCGCCGAACCCGCGCCGACGATCACGTAGTCGTAACACGGTCCCGCGCCACCCACAGCCGTCGATCGTTTTGCGCACATAGGGAGTCTCCATTGTGAACGGTCGCACTCACGCGCCGTGAATGCCGTTGTGCACCAGCGTGTGGAAGTGATGCACGAGATGCTCGCTTTCGTTGCTGCGCTGCGCGTCGATGACGTAGCGCCCCTGGTTGTAGCCGAGCGAGTGCAGCCCCTTTTGCACCGAAATATTGAGTGCGATGTCTTCCGGGCCGAGATCGGTGTTCATCCACTCCATGCACGCCTTCGTGACGTCCGGCAGCGTATCGTGTGTCGAGTAATAGCCGAAGCGCAGCAGCGTCTTTTCCGCTTCGAGCGGAATGATCAGAAAAGTCGCGAGGAAATCCGAATACGGAAACGTGTAGAACGTGTTGTGCGGCCAGATGCCGATATTGAAGAAACACTCGTCGTGCCGCTTCGTCTGCGCGAGCGGCACGCCGTACGCATGGGTTGCGTCGCGATTCGCGGGCGCGATGTAGGTCCACCACTTGTCGTGCTGCACGAGCCGGTAGCCGCCGAAGTCGATCAGATCCGCGAGCGCCACGTGATGCGGGCCCGACAGCGAAAAATGGTAGCCCTCGATCGAGTTGTCCATGATGACCTTCCAGTTGGCCGGTACGATCACGTCCTTTTCCTCGATCAGACGATAGTCGTCGAGGTCAGGAAAGACACGTTTCATTTCCGCATCGGCGCCGGGGAACAACTCGCTCATCGACGGCGCGGCCGGGTCGAGATTGAAGTAGTAAAAGCCGCCGAGTTCCTCGACGCGCACACCCGGAATATTGTGGTTCGCGACTTCGAAGTCTTTCACCCGATCGCCGCGCGGCGCACCGCGCAGGCCACCGTCGAGCCCGTAGCACCATGAGTGATACGCACAACGAAAGAGTCGCTTCTGCACGCCGCGCCGCGTTTCGACCAGACGGTTGCCACGGTGCTGGCACACGTTGTGGAACGCACGCACGACGCCGTCATGGCCGCACGCGGCGATGATGCTCTGATCGAACAGGTCGACCATGACGAATTGCCCCGGCGTGCGCAGTTCGCTCTTGTGGCCGATCACGTGCCACGCGGACATGAAAATCCGGTCGCGCTCGGCGGCGAAGATGCCGGCGTCGTAGAAATAGCGTGACGGCAAGGTCAGCGCTTCTTCGGGCTTCTGCTCGCTCCAGAGATCGGCTGCGACGGTGTCGGTTTTTTTCAGTGCGGAGATGCGCTGCATGATCGGTTTCCTGTTCGTGTCGGTTGGGGACGCGGTCCCGGATGTCCTGACGAGAACTGTAGAGCGCTCATGCCTACGCCACTTGATCCAATACGACGCTGCGACGTCGCGTTCAGTCATGCCGATCATCCCGTGCAGACCTATAGTCCGCATCGAGGGCCTGCACGGCCTGCACAACTCCGGAGGATTTCGAATGGACCTGAAGCGCTTCGAGATGGACCACCATGCGTTGCGGATCGACCTTGCATGCGCACTGCGCTGGACCGCGCGCCTCAATATGCATGAGGCGATCGCGAATCACTTCAGCGTCGCGGTTTCCGACGACGGCGCGCAGTTCCTGATCAATCCGCGCGGCCGGCATTTCTCGCGCGTCACGGCCAGCGACCTGCTGCTCGTCGACGCGCACGATCCCCACACGGCAGAGCGTCCCGATGCGCCGGACCCGACCGCCTGGGCGCTGCACTCGGCGATTCACCGTCGCCATCCGAACGCGCGTTGCGTACTGCACGTGCACTCGAAGTTCGCGACGGTCCTGTCATGCCTCGACGACCCCGTGTTGCCGCCGCTCGATCAGAACTGCATGCGTTTTTATGAGCGCGTCGCGATCGACACCGGCTTCGACGGCATGGGGCTGGGAGACGAGGCGCAACGCGTGAGCGAGACGATCGGCGAACATCCGATCCTGCTGATGGGTCAGCACGGCGTGATTGCGGCGGCACCGAGCGTCGCGCAGGCATTCGACGACCTATACTACTTCGAGCGAGCGTGCGAGACCTATGTCACCGCATTGATGACGGGTCGCCCGCTGCGTATCGCAGCGGAACGCGTCGCGCGCAAGACGGCGCTGCAGTGGCGCGATGACTATCGCGGCTTTGCAGAGCAGCATCTTGCCGAGCTGCGCGCGATTCTCGACGAGGAAGAGCCGGGGTATCGGCGGTAACCGGTAACGTGGCCACCCATACTCCATGGGGGTATGTTATAAATACCCCACCCCAGTATCGATGGAAATGACCATGCCTCACACCGCCGAGGAAAAAAAACGCGTTCTCACGCGCGTTCGACGCGTGCGTGGGCAACTCGAAGCACTGGAACGGGCGCTCGAAGAAGGCGCCGACTGCGGCCCGATACTCCAGCAGATTGCCGCGGTCCGCGGCGCCGTCAACGGCTTGATGGCGGGTGTCCTCGAAAGCCACCTGAGGGAAGAGTTCTCCCATCTCGCGCCCCCAGGCGGGACGCAGCGGCAGTCTATCGAGGATGCCGTCTCGCTCGTGCGTACCTATCTCCGCTAAGACCCATGACGACTGCCGCCGCAGTCGCCCCACTCTCATTTCGACAGGATTTGTCATGAAATCACGTGCTGCCGTTGCATTCGGGCCGGGCAAGCCCCTGGAAATCGTCGAGATCGACGTTGAACCGCCCCGCAAGGGCGAGGTGCTGGTCAAGATCACCCACACGGGCGTCTGCCACACCGATGCCTTCACGCTCTCGGGCGACGATCCGGAAGGCATCTTCCCCGCCGTGCTCGGCCACGAAGGCGCCGGTATCGTCGTGGAAGTGGGCGAAGGGGTGACCAGCGTGAAGCCGGGCGACCATGTCATCCCGCTCTACACGGCCGAATGCGGCGAATGCCTGTTCTGCAAGAGCGGCAAGACCAACCTGTGCGTTTCGGTGCGCGCGACTCAGGGCAAAGGCGTCATGCCCGATGGCACCACGCGTTTCAGCTACAACGGCCAACCCATCTATCACTACATGGGCTGCTCGACATTCAGCGAATACACCGTGGTCGCCGAGGTCTCGCTCGCGAAGATCAATCCGGATGCCAACCCCGAGCAGGTCTGTCTGCTGGGCTGCGGCGTGACCACGGGCCTCGGGGCCGTGAAGAACACGGCCAAGGTGCAAGAAGGCGACACGGTCGCCGTCTTCGGGCTCGGCGGCATCGGTCTCGCCGTGATCCAGGGCGCGAAGCTGGCCAAGGCCGGCCGCATCATCGCCATCGACACCAATCCCGGCAAGTTCGATCTCGCACGCGCATTCGGCGCCACCGACTGCGTCAATCCTAAGGACCACGAAAAGCCGATCCAGCAAGTGATCGTCGAAATGACGGGCTGGGGCGTCGATCACTCGTTCGAATGCATCGGCAACGTCAACGTGATGCGCGCCGCGCTCGAATGCGCGCATCGCGGCTGGGGTCAGTCCGTCATCATCGGGGTGGCCGGCGCCGGCCAGGAAATCTCCACCCGGCCGTTCCAGCTCGTCACGGGCCGCCGCTGGCTCGGTACGGCGTTCGGCGGCGTGAAGGGGCGCTCGCAACTGCCCGGCATGGTCGAGGACGCGATGAGCGGCAAGATCCAGCTTGCGCCGTTCGTCACCCACACCAAGCCGCTTACCGGCATCAACGAAGCCTTCGACCTGATGCATGAGGGCAAGTCGATCCGGACCGTCGTCCACTACTGATCGCCGGCAAGGCGCGCTGCCCGGTCATCGCTCTGGCCGGGCAGCGCGCGTCAATCAGACATCAATCGTTCCAGCGGTTAAAGCAGCGCCACCACCTTCACGTCGCTGCGATCCGCCGAAGCGACCACCTTCCCGTCCACGCGCCGGAACGTGAGCGTGACCGCGGCTTTGCCCACGCGCAGATCGCCGATTTCGAGCCAGTCGATGCCTTCGGGCAGCACCGGCTGCTCGATGCGCACTTCGCCGCGTGCCGCGTCGATCGACACGCCGAGGCAAGCCTCGAGCATCATGAACGGCGAACCCGCCGCCCAGGCCTGCGGCAGACAGGCGACCGGATAAGCGGTCGGCGGCTCGCCGCGGCGGCGCGGAAAACCGCAGAACAGTTCGGGCAGACGCATGTCGAAGTTGACCGCCGCCTCGAAGAGCGCCTGCAAGAGACGCACCGCCGCTTCCTTGTGACCGTAACGCGCGAGCCCGCGCGCGCAGATCGCATTGTCGTGCGGCCAGACCGAGCCGTTGTGATAAGCCATCGGATTGAAGCGCGCCTGCCCCGCCGCCAGCGTGCGCACGCCCCAGCCCGTATGGAACAGCGCCGATTCGAGCGCCCTCGCCACGCTGCGGCCGCGTTCGTACTCGGGCAGCCCGAACGCGAGCAGATGCCCCGCATTCGAGGCGAGCACGCGGCACAGGTCGCCGTGGCCGTCGAGCGCGATGCCGTAGAACGACGAGTCCTCCATCCAGAATTTTTCTTCGACGCACTCGCGGATCTTCGTCGCGCGCGCCGCGTAGTGCGCGGCATCGCCCGCGAGTCCGCGATTCGATGCGAAACGCGCCATCGTGTCGAACGCCGCGCTCGCGTAGGCCTGCACCTCGACGAGCGCAATCGGACCGTCGGGGAAGCGGCCATCCGCGTGGAAAACCGAATCGTGACTGTCCTTCCAGCCCTGGTTCGCGAGCCCGCCCTGCGACTCGCTCCGATAGTCGAGCAGCCCGTGCGGATTGCGATCGCAGACGCCGGCGATCCAGGCCGTCGCACGTTCGAGCGCGGGCCACAGTTCCTCGATCAACGCCATGTCGCCGGTACGCTCGGCATAGGCGCCCGCCAGCACCACGAACAGCGGCGTCGTGTCCACGCCGCCGTAATAGAGCGCGAATGGCACCTCGCCGGTGGCCGCCATCTCGCTCTTGCGCAGCTCGTGCATGATCTTGCCGGGCGCCGCGTCGCGAAACGCCGAGTTCTCACGCGCCTGGTGGGCCGCGAGAAAACGCAGCACGCCGCACGCGAGCGCGGGCACGAGCCATAGCGTCTGCAATGCGGTGACGACGCCGTCGCGCCCGAACGGCGTCGAAAACCACGGGATGCCCGCGTAGGGATACGGCCCGGTCGGCAGATCGGTGGTCAAGAGGCCGAGGTCGGCGATCGAGCGGTTGATCCACGCGTTGAAAAGCGGATTGCTCGAACGCACGCTCGCGGCGGCGCGACGGCGTCCGCGCATCAGCAAGTGCGCATCGACGAGCGCGGCGCGCACCGCGGCGCGCCCCACGTGCTGGTCCATCGCGTTGGCGAGGCAATACGGCATCTGGATGATCGACGCGCCGGGTGTGCCGGGTGCCGCGCCCGGCATCGGCTCGACCTCGATCGTGATGGTCAGATACAGCGACACGCAGGCCTGCGAAGGCAACGTGACCGTGAAGTCCGCGCGGTCGGGCAGCAGGTTCACCGGCTGCGGCGAAAACGCGATGCGCACGCGCCGTGCCACCTTGTCGAGGCCGACGTATTCGAGCCGCACCGCGCCGTCCTCCACGCACGGCGGCACGAGCGTGCCGCGTACCGTGCGCTTCATGCCGCGCACTTCGAACATGTCGCGGAAATCGCTTGCGAACGAGATCGAGAGCGGGACGGTGGCCTCGGCGGTGCCGTAGTTCGTGAGTTCGATGGCCTCGGTCATCATCGTGCTCGAGAGCACGCGCGAGCGCTGCACGTGGATCACGCCCTCGGGCGTGGTCGTGCCGATGAGCGGCGGCAGCGGACGGTTGGTCAGGTGCGCGGTGAACGCGGCGTTGTCGCTGCTGACGCTGCCCGAGAGCAGCGACGGCGCGCGCCCGCCGAACGTCAGGCGCAGCGACGACAGCATGCGCGTGTCGTTGACGAACAGTCCATCGTCGATACCGGTGATGTCGCCGAGCGGATCGTTCACGATGAACGTATCGCCCGATTTCAGTACATGCTGGTCCGCGCTCGCCACCTCGGCCTGCTCGGGTGCGATGAACGCGTCGTCGGAATCGTGCTTCGGATGATCCACGCCGGTTGCGTGGGTCACGCCACCGAGTGCTTCTGGGTCCTGCATCGCGTCGCTCCAGTCCCTGCTCAGGGAATAACTGACTGCCGGTTAGCCTTCACCCGATTGTAGAGGCTAGACGGCAGTGCATGCAGCAACGGGTTCAGGCGCAAGAACCGTACGCGGCCTGCCAAACGAGCGCCTGGTGGCGCGCCAAGCCACGATGCAACGCTTTAGCCGTGCTCGCGCACGAACTCGTCGACGAACGCGTTGAACGCGGCGGGCCGCGCCAGATTCATGCCATGCGAGGCGCCCTGCACGGTCGCGCGACGCGCGTCGCCGATCCAGTCGTCGAGTGCGGCCGCCGCGCGATGAAATATCTCCGGGCTCTGTGCGCCGTCGATCAGCAGCACCGGACATGCGATCCCGGCGGCTTCTTCGCGTGTGTAGGCGGGCAACGGATCGCGAAATTGCGGACCGAGCGTGTGGGCGTTATCGGTCGCCATCCGGCGAAAGGTGTGCGTGCTGCGCGCCCAGAAGCCCGGGCGGCTCACCGAATCCACGAACAGTTCGAGCCCTGCATCGACCTCGCCCGAATCGATCAGTTGCACGGCGCGCGCGCGCAGCGCGTTGACGGTCTCGGGCAACTGCGCGAGCGGCTGACCGGGCCGTTGCACGGGACCACCGGGGTCCGCCAGCGTGAGCGTGCGCACGTGCTCTGCATGGCGCCGCGCGAAATGAAACGCCACGCTGCCCCCGCGCGAATGGCCGATCACATGCGCCGGCCCCGCGCCGAATGCTTCGATGAACTCAGCGATTTCATCCGCGTGACGACTCCAGCTAAACGGCTGGCCCTGCGCGGCGTCGGCGCCGGGCCAGTAGTGCGAGAGGCTCACGCTGACACAGCGGTAATGCTTCGAGAGACCGGCGAGCTGGGGCCGCCAGTAGCGGTAGTCGCAGAGCGAGCCGTGGACGAACAGCAGCAACTCACCCTCGCCGCGTTCGACGAAAGGCATCGGCAGACCACCGGGCAACGCGATGAATGACTCGTGTGCAGGAAAAGCGGCTTGATTCACAGCGGACAAGAAGGAAGACGGGGAAATGGGTAAAGCCGGAAAAGCGGCTATTGTCCCACGACCGCGCTGACCCAGTATCCTGTGGCCTCACGTCAGGAGAATGCCGGTATCTGTCGTGCAAAGCGCGCCCCCCGCTCCGCTTGAAGGCGGCAAGCTGATGCTTGCGACGGTCGTTGTTGCTCTCGCAACCATCAGGAATGTGCTCGACACGTCCGCCTCACACCGGCGCGCATTGAATATACGCCCGATAATCGATCAAGCCGCGCCGATCAATACATCCGCAGGAATATGCAGCCCCGTGTGCAGGCGGCGAATCATCGCCATGCTGAGCGGGCGCTTGCCGTTGAGTACCTCGTAGACCCGGTTCGTGTTGCCGATATAGGGCTTCATGTCGGCAACCGACAGCCCCTGCTGTTCCATCCGGAACTTGATGGCATCGACGGGATCCGGCTTGGCGAGCGGAAAGTGCACGGCTTCGTAGTGCTCGACGAGCAGCGCCAGGACCTCGAGCCGGTCGCCCTCCGGCGTGCCTGCCGCCGGGTCGGCATCGACGAGCGTGGACACGGCAGCGAGAGCGGCCTTGTAATCTTCTTCAGTGCGCAGCGGACGAATATCCATTCCCAATTACTCCAGTTCCACGGTTGCGGCGTCGATCTTGTCGTATTCGGCGTGCGTGCCCACGAACTTGATGTACACCACGCCAACACGGTACGCGATCGCAACGATCAATCGATAATCGTTGTCCTTGATGTTGAACACCACCCGGTTTTTGCCGACGAAACTCGCCGACGCATAGTCGTTCCGGATGTCCTGAGGCGTTCGCCAGTCGGCCTTGGCGGCTTCGGCGTGCCACGAAAGCAGCGCCGGCCCGGCTCGCGCGTGATCCCTGATGAAGTCCACTAAAGCTTTTTTAGCAACGATATGCATGGTCATTTTAGTCCCCATATGGGACTTTCGCAACGGTTTCAGGCTCCGGTAAACGGGTAATTCACCGGGTTTTGATTGAAAACAAGAAGCGCCCGATCCAGGTGCCAGAACGAATCGCTCCGTCGAGAAAGTCTATGGGTGGGGGTTTCAGGCCAATAGCCGTCCGAATGGCCAACGTGAGCCGTCAGCCTGGAATGCATTGCACCGGGGGACAAGCTGCCCGCGTGGGCGGCAGCCGGAAGGGATGGCCGCGCCCAACCGAGGGGCAGGCGCGGCTTGCAGAGGACCGACCCGCTTACGCCGTCTTTCTGCGCGCGCGCACCGCCGCGGCCAGCGAGTCCAGCACCGGCGCGGTCTGCGCCCAGCTAATGCACGCGTCGGTAATCGAGACGCCGTGCTTGAGCGGCACCCCGGGCTTCAGATCCTGACGCCCTTCCTCGAGGTGGCTCTCGATCATGACGCCGACGATGCGCCGGTCGCCGTCCCCGAGTTGCGCGCCGATGTCCTCGGCGACTGCGATCTGCCGCTGATGCGCCTTGTTCGAATTCGCGTGCGAGCAGTCGATCATGACCTGTTCGCGCAGCCCCGCCTTCGCCAGCGCCTCGCAGCACGCCGCCACCGCCGTGCGGTCGTAGTTCGGCCCGGACTTGCCGCCACGCAGGATCACGTGGCAGTCGTCGTTGCCGCGCGTCTCGAAGATCGCGGCCATGCCCATCTTCGTCATGCCCATGAACGCGTG
>Ga0131853_10012015_pt1 | contig 15850 bp, 11 predicted proteins | sample TergutLab28metaG_FD_92764 | JGI IMG/M metagenome (GOLD analysis project Ga0131853, IMG submission 92764) | Labiotermes labralis P1 segment gut microbial communities from Petit-Saut dam, French Guiana - Lab288 P1 (version 2) (version 2) | ecosystem: Host-associated > Arthropoda: Insects >...
TATATATATATATATATATATGTATTCACTCGGTAGTTTAATTGGCGCATATATTAACAGCACATAAATAAAATCTGTAGATTTTTCTCTCACTGAAGAAAATGCAGCCAAATTTCTTTTTTTTTTGGGGGGGGGGGTGGTTAGATTGCCTCTGCGGCATGTGAACTGTGAAAATAATGTTTAACGAAAGTTTAATAGTAATTATTATTATTAATAAATTCACGAGACTTTTAATATTTGTTTTAAACATTCTGGGTTCGTTTATAATTATTGCATTCGATTACACGGAAATTCTCATTTGTTTAATTTATTTGCTTATGAAATATTTAATAATATAAAGTAATTTGATCCTCGCAAAATCTTACTCCATTATTTTACTTTTTTTTGCCCGCCCAGTCTTCATCGCTTCTTTTTACATTGGAACTTGTTGTAGGCTCATCACTTCCATGAATTTCTTCCTACCTCTGTGTCTACTGCTTAGAGCCTGATTACCAACCAGGTTTCCGCTGAACATCGTTAGAAGTTCCGCGACAGATCGTGGAGCAAAGACATGAACATTTTAAGTTACCATCAACACTCCAAATATCCCTCGACGTAACAAGCATCATGGGAATTTTGTCCGGCCGTTGCGAGTAATCGATTAATTTCCTCGCGCTACTATCTGCGATTTCTTTTTCTAACCTGTGATCATTTTCATACGCAGTGTGCCCCTTAGGATACAATAAACTATTTTCGGGTTCCTCCAGTGGGAAAGGTTGAGAAATACTCACTTAGAATCTCTATTTCAGCCTCTCTCTTGAAATAACAGCCCTGTTGTGGATGTTTTTACAGCAACTAAATTCTTTTGAAGACGTTGCTTGTACTTTTTACCACTTCTCCGACATTTTGCACCCTCTCCTTCTACAAACGTCCTAGTAAGACTCCATTCATGGGGAAGATTTGCAGTTTTCAAAGCGCAGTGTTTTCAGGTTAAAGTATAATTTGAAATTCTCTATCTCTGTCTTTTGAGAAAAGTAATTCAGTTGTGATGCACTAGGATTCGAGGAGTATATTCTTGACTCTCAGGCGGGCTGTTGGTTACCCTGTCTTAGGTTTGTGGTGATTTCCATCAGTTTCGGTGCAGATGCCATGTTAATGCCTTAAACGTGCAACGTTCTCGTAATCCTGATTGCCTAACATTTAGTATACATTTTCCAGATGCTCTTTTGACACAAGTTAGAGAGAGAAAAAATCAAGGTCATAGGTTGTAACAATGTACAGTAGAACTTGAATAAATTATCTTCCCATTTAGGACAAAGTTCTGCATGATCTGTAGGTAACCAGGGCACTTAAATAAGTTAGTAATCAATAAATAACCGATAGCCTAAATCTCCAGGCCGTTGCCTGGTATCTTGGGCTGACCACAGCAACGAACTGATGTGGTCGACTCACATAAGCCTGGTCGGAAAGAAGGAAACCCAGAGGATGGGCTTGCTAGTCCGTGCACGTCAGAAGCGCTGCTGTGATTTTTAAGCAGCTCATTGGCCCTGTGACGGATAATGTATGCTCATCTTTTCGCACCCTTATCAGGAAGCTGCGGCACTACAAGGCGAGTGTCTTCGCATTGCAAATAACGCGCTCCGATACGCTAGTGAAAAAAAAAATTCGCGGGATTTAGAGATTCCGTTTCTTTGGTCGACTGTCTTAGAACACTGGGAGACGGATTTGGCGCAAAATAACTCTGCGGGAAAATGCCTAGTTCTGTAACTTGGAACGAATTTCTGCGAGCCGAGGGTCCAACAAAGTTGCTTTAGATCTGAACCGGAAGCGACTAAAAATACATATAAAATTTTTCCTGTGAAAGCCCTTAGATGTTTTCGGTATGTAGAAATTCCTGAGGTCCAAGGTACTTAGAATTTCACGCCGACCTCATTTCCGCCTTTCCTTCGCTTTTTGATTCGCTGGTTGATTTGATATTTGGTTCATTTGGTGCCTCTCTGCTTGTGTACAGAAGTAACAACTGTTCATCTGATAAATACATAGCGCATTATCTAGTTGTGTAGGGAAACTGCAAACCTTATGTTGTCACGGCAGGTGTTAAATATAGCGACCACTGGATTTTAAATGCATGGAATTTCTTGCGGAATGTGCCGAAGTGGACACGCGTTCTTGTATGTACTTATACATTTGGTTTTACAAATTACATTCATGTGTTTATCTCAGCAATTTAACCAACTTGATGCACAAAATTTGTTTCACAATAAGTTTTATTTCATGCCTCTACATGTTACGAGCACATTTGCTCGAAATGTGTAGAGGCATGAAATAAAACTTATTGTGAAACAAATTTTGTGCATCAAGTTGGTTAAATTACTGAGATAAATTTACTGAGATGCACGGTCAGCAAAACGAAAAAAAAAAAAAAAGAATACATTCATGTGGTTTCCTCTTTCGGGTACTTTCACTGCACACATTATGTGGAGGCATGCAAGTTTTTGCGTGCTCATCTTCTTGTCTTTTTCTTTAGTTTTATCTATTATAGTGGCATAGATGATGGTACTTTCAATTATTCCTTACGATATTAGACTTGGAGCCCCTTACTGCAAACAACAGTAAAAATAAAAGAAGGGAATGAACACAAAACTACAGTTTAAATATTTGAGAACGTTGCTTGACATAACGTCCGTCTCTGCAGTCCATCTGCTCTAGTATAGATGAAAATTTCCGCCTTCGTCTCTTTTACCTTCTCCTGCAGAACTGCAGATATAAACGCCCTCGCACTCTGCATTCAACATGCGGAAATATGCTTCTCCAGACACCCTAGTAGATGGAAGTTGTCCTACCGGCGAAGGAAGATACATTTCTAAGGCACGAAATTGTGTCTTTCTTTGCGAATAGCTTTGTGAAATACCTTAAGTTAGTTCAGCGGAACAGACCAAAAAAAATTTTATTCTCAACAGTCGAAAATATTAATGAATCTGTTGATATATATCTTGTGCTTTTACCTGAATTATTTATTTCCTTGTCTAAATGCTAAATAAGTTATTCCCCCTTGATTTTCAGAGGGGTTTCCCCACTAGTGGTCCTACTGACTACGTGCCCGCAACCGCAAACACACAAGTAGATAATAGACGCGAATTTTTAAGAACTGAATTATTTGGCTACTGTGAGGCCTGTTTATTTCAGTGTTCCGTCTCATCGAGCAGTATGAGAAACTCTGAAATATTAAAAGGAAAGATAAAAACCATAATCCATAAATGCTGTATTATTTCTCGAAATAATTGTCTTAAATACCCTAGGTTGGCTACACCAGTCGCTGGTAATGTAAAAACAAAGAAACTGTTCCACAGTTCATAACGTTGTACTTAAAAGTTTAATTTCCGTAAGAAATCAATTCTGACCTCAATTTTAAAAGTTTTGTAGTAACAGAAGGAGCGTGTATAATAAAAGAATTAAATGGGAAATTAAAGGATGGAAACTCTACATAGAGCAGCAGTATTCAATTAGACACACGCGAACTGAGGGGTCGTTGCCTGATAACCGTCGTAAAAGACAAAATAAGACGGAAAATATTAATTTATGTTATCAGTCGCCCACATCTGTTCTCTTACCGCAGTAACGCGTGATGTTTGTCCTTTGCATTCAGTAGATTTGGTGTGATGTCTCACAGGACATGTGGCCTAAATAAGAGTTCTGTTGAGCTAAGTCCAAAGTATTCTGTTTTTACTGCGCGGCCAAGTTGACATTATATATACTTAATTACTTACTTATTACTTACTTACTTACTTACTTACTCACTCACTCCAAGGAGCAGAGTCTTTCTTGAGAAGCTAACCGGTTTTCAGCTAGTCAAGAAATTCCCCGCATTTCATGGAACACGAAGGATCATTATCGCATTCACAAGTGCCCGCCAACTGTCCCTATCCTGAGCCCGATCGATCCAGTCCCAGCCCCCACATCCCACTCACACAGAATCCATCTTAATGTCATGTTCCCATCTGCTCCTGGGTCTTCCAAGTGTTCTCTTTCTCTCAGGTTTCCCCACCAAAACCCTGTATATGCCTCTCCTCTCTCCCATACGTGCTTCATGATCACCCAAACATACATATGTAACGTCTGACCTCTTCTATTTTCTCGTTTCTGTTAACAATACAAGTTGTTTCAAACGTCGGCTGTGTTTCCTTACTCAAGGAACGCATTAGCAATGAATAGCATGAGAACTGCTAAGGTTCTTTTCCAATGGGAGGTCAGTCAGAAAATGTGTTAACCAATTAGGTTTAAGCAGTTTAAGAATAATTTTACGAATTATCCTGGGGATCTGCAGAATGGTTTCATTTGTATTATTTATGACGGTATTAATATTTTATGTCTCCTTTTTATTTATTGTTTTTATTTTAAAAAAACAGCAAGAAGAATGCAGATTCCTGTGTCGTGTGTTCTGTTCATCGTTGTTGTTCTTGGATTTTAATTTTAATAATACTGGCATTTCTCTTGAACTCACATAATAAAGGAATTTCGCAGTTTGTGCCCCTCAGTTTGTACTGCTAAGGTCATGAAATCAGCGACAATTAAGAGATCCCGGAATGTAGCCTGAATTTGAGATATAAATTGTGCACATTTGTAGCAACCACCTGAAGAGAGAATACAAGATGAACGGCAGAAACATTAGCGAAAAAAATATCATTAAAACTGATTTTATAGTTGAAGGGTATGAGGTTTGAATGCATGTGGTTTAGCGTAGGAATTAGTTTCAGGCACCTGTGTACAGGATAATAATACTTCAGGTTTCTAAATGGCAGGAAATTTCAAACCTGACTGATCGTGCAACAGGTTTTCAAGAAAGACCCTGTTGTATCAAGTTATTGAGTTATTTATCTCAGCCACCTCGTGTATGCTGGCTCTGGGGCACATGTATCCTGCACAAGAGCACCGAGGTTACTTAATAATAATAATAATAATAATGTTTCTTTATTAACTTGATGGTAATAGCAATAAAGAAAAACAAATGCATGCACGGAAAATCTGCAATTCCAATAAGTGAAAAGTGTCAAAAGAGCGAATGAACGTAACTACAGAAAAGGCTACGATCAGTAACCATACGTGTATTTTGCAAATGTACGTAAGAGTCTAAACAAACAAACAAAAATCTATTTCATCAAGAAGCGGTAATTAATTAGTAACAGGTGTAAAAATGTCAGCAACGAATAGCAATTAAACGTTGCCGTACCAGTAGTAATGACTGTGATAGTGTGAAAATATCGCAGTGACAATAACAAACAGTAGACTTCCGCATAACCTACAGCCTCCTTGTTTTCCTTCTCGTCTTGCCCGCAGAATTTACACCCGTCACAACACTGAAGAGAAACATCGAATACTCGAGAATTTAAAATGTTCTTTATCAAGCTTTTACGCAGCATACAATATATACCGCTTCTCCACATTTTAGTCCTAGATACACACAGCTGATCATAATCTGCATATTGTATTTCGAACTGTGCGTTATCGTATTTCTTGTACATATCTCGTAAGTAATAACATTCACGATGGGTCATGCCGGAACGTTATGTGTCAGTCAACTCTTTCTTCGGTCGTACCACACAGAGAACGGAATCTCATTTATAAAGAACAAAAAAGGCTAAACGTCTTATAAAGGATGTCCCACTCGCTACCGAACCCGGCATTTCTTTAATAATTTTACCACTAATGAGGATACTGCAGCGAACTTTGAAGAGGACTAGACACATTCGTCTTCATTTCTCACACAACGAACGTACTCCTGTTCAAATTTCGTTGCAATATCTTCATTGGTGTTAGAATTATTAAAAAAAATGCGGGTTCGGTAGTGAGTGGTACACACTGTATAAACATAGGCCTTCGTGTGAAATTCCTCTTATTTTTAAACACTTAAACATTTTATTACCCAACTAATGCACAATATATAATATGTAGATAAATTAAAATAATAAAATATTTAAAAGTGCTCCAGCATGTTTCGGATCACAGAGGATCCATCATCAGGGATCCCTGTACAGTGCTTGGCTAAAAATTACAAGAATGATTCTATCGTGTCCGTTGATATGGACAAGGTCGGTGTTATGGCAGCATACTCTAACCCGCTGTGCGTGTGTGTAGTTCACATTTATCCCCTTATTTTTGTCCGATTATAACCAAAATCTGCATATGCCGACATATTTCAGTAGAAGCCGCAAATAAGAAATTTCACAAATATTCATCCAGTGAGAATCGAGCGGACAGACAGAATGGCAAGAATGAACAAGGCCGATAGACGGTTTACGAAACTGCTTAGAACGTGCACCTGTTAACAATAATGTTTTACTAAGATAAACAGGAAGGACAACTTTCACGTCCGTAACGGGCAGATTGTTGAGATTTAAGCGTGAAAGATGGTGACAAACTTTTAATTTGACAAACCAACAAACAACAACAACATACAGATGACACACACAGCCATCGCTGTTACACTAAAAGGCACAATGTTGGTTTCACCCGAGGTTCGCCGTTTTCGTTAGTGGTTACTGTCGAATGGCTGGATTACTTGGCCAGGTTTCTTGTTATTGCTTTTCCAGAGAAAAAGAAACATGAAATGGCGGCAGTTACCTGTCCATTTGAGAGCACTCTACTTGCCCTCTTGACCCGGCAAAACTCCTACCTGTGTGTGTGGCCCCCCACAACATTGTGGCCACACCCGGATATACAGCCGCGCTTCTTCCGGTAGCTCCTCGTACTGCAGAATACCACCATGCAGGGTATCAAATACGCACATCATCAATAAAATGGCGGATTAATGTGGGAATACACAATTTTAGTGCAGAGGCAGTTTAAAATTAAATTAAAGAAATGTCATATTTATTACAGACAAAACCTTTATGTGCAGCTCGTATATAAATCCGTATAATCTCGTCCACACAAACACACAAAATGGCTTCCAATAGTGGCCATGTAGCAAATACCCTCATGAGAAGACAGAAGTCGTTTTGCTAGCCAAACGTTCTCTTATTTTCTATAATCCGCCATTTTGGGTCTATGTAAGTCCCTTTCTCTTGCCTTCATATCTTGAAACAGTTAAACTCAATTAGGCCGCTGAGAATGAAAGCAAAACTTTCCATCGAAATGTCGCGTACCGCTTTCCCAGCGACACGACCTCACAGCCGGGAACACCGGAATCCCCACTGACAACGATGTAAAAACCTCGAAAATAAAATCTTGTGTGTGTGTTTTATTCCAACAATGTCCGATTTGTGTACGGTACGTAACTCAGAAGAAGATTTGAAGATGGTTATGAATATGGAGTAGGTACGGTTTCGGAAGAAAACGGACATGATTTTTATTGAAATTTCTACCAGGCATTCGGGTAGGACGAGGAATGTCTCCAAGTGTAGACAGCACCTTGACCAGTACCAGAGGCGCCGAATTCCGATCACAGTTAAGTAATCTGGTCTCATTGTCTTCGTGGGATTTGTCTATTTATCTGTTTGTCTATTTATCTCGCGTTAAAAAAGAAAAATATGAAATTTCGATAATATCAATTTCGTCTAAATATTTTATTGTCCAAGTTATGCACAATTAAATAACACGTAGATACAATTCAAATTATAAAATGCTTAAAAGTACTCCAACATGTTTCGGATCACAGAGGATCCGTCATCAGGGAGCCTTGTACAGTACTTGGCTAAAATTTAAAAAATGGTTCTATCATGTCCGTTTACACCGACCACGTCCATGTCAACGGACACGATAGAACCATTCTTGTAATTTTAGCCAAGTACTGTGCAAGGCTTCCTGATGATGGATCCTATGTGATCGGAAACATGTTGGAGCACTTTTAAGGATTTTATAATTTCAATTGTATCTACCTGTTATTTAATTGTGCATAAGTTGGACAATAAAATATTTATGTGTTGATGATACACGGTGCAAATATGAAGATCAGTTTCGTCCTCAGCATTACAAGTAAGTTCATACAGTAAAGAGCTCCTTCGCCGGGATCGTATGCAGTCGTATTGCCAGTACGCAGTAATCACGTAGCCTTTTTGCTACTTCACGGTGCCTAATTACATCTCTTCATTCATTCTGCAGTGTGCCTTACGACAGGTCCATAATCTCTTCCAAAGCGAGTTCTCCACAGAGTGCGATCTACTGTTTCCTCTTCCAATTTCCACTACCCTCCTTTTCCTTAAGATCATTCAGTAGTTGCTTAAATTTTCTTCTTCGTCTTCCCGTCACTTCCTTCCTTCCTTCCTTCCTTCCTTCCTTCCCTCTATCTTTCCTTCAATAACGTGTTTGATAAGGCAGTTCCTACTCAACAGTTAGCCTTCCTTCTTTCTTAAGCTTCAGAAAAGTACTTCTAAAATATATCATGAAGTCCGTATACACTTGCCCACACGCGCAAAGCTCAACAACAAATAAACAAGCACTGCCCTTAATACTGTAGGCATCTACTGTCCAGAGCTAACTGCATTTTGTTCTCGTACCGCCATGATACCCATTCTTCCTCTATTACCAGTGCTTCAGGAGAAAGTCACTAATAACGTGGGACTCGGAACGTTCACGCAGGTTGCTGTCAGCTACTCTGTTTGCTAGACTACCACATCCTTACTGACAAACAAATATATATGTGACGTAACTGAAATTTTGTAATAGAGCACCCTGAGAGATATAAGATGTGCACAAAAAATTTTAGAAGTAACCCTGGAGGATAGAAGCCATTCTTATAATAAAACCAACTAGATGCACTAATTTCTAAAATTTATTTTTGAAATAAAACTCTACATGTTTCAGACGGTTCCTCTGTCCATCATCAGGAGTTTTTCACTGTACACGCAGCAATGGTATATGTCATACAGGTTTGCTGACAGCTTGCGAACCTGCATGACATATACCATTGCTGTGTGTACAGTGAAAAACTCCTGATGATGGACAGAGGAACCGTCTGAAACATGTAGAGTTTTATTTCAAAAATAAATTTTAGAAATCAGTGCATCTAGTTTGTTTTATTATAAGAATTTATCACGATGCACGGTCACCTGAACGTCAAATTCAAAAAAGATAGAGACCATGTTAAGGGGGGTGGCAGATAATGTCGAAAGGGTCATTTAAGGGAAAACGTGAGACCTGAACAGATTAAAAGATCTTGGGCAGGGCCAGGCGCGGTTTCATGCAAGTGTAAACGCGGTAACAAATTAGTTGGATTTCTTAAGGCATTGCGACAATATACAAAAATATAATATTACAATAAATACTTCCAGATTACGTAATTAAAGGACGTATTTGTTAATTAAAGATCCTACGTGACCTACAGGTGTGTGACTTTGGACCAAGAAGGTAAACAATAGCCGTTTGAACTCGTAATATTTTAAAGTTTCATATATTGTGCCGCTTTCTCGATCGTTATGTATCTTTTTGTGTTTTATTTATTTTTTCTCTCAACTTTAACTAAACTGCGCTGCTTAGAAAAAAAGTCTGGCCATGTGTTGTCATGTGATCCCTGAAGATGGCGCCAAGCCAAAACATGTACGATCTTGCAGGGGTCTGAGTTCCTTTTTCTTGTAAAGCTATCTGGTATATTTAACATGCAAACAGCTCTTTGACTGGCCTGGCTATTATTGCCTTCCGAGGAAGGATTCTGTCCCTGAATTTCGTTATTTATATAAATTACCAACAATAAAAACTTTTCTCAGCATTTTAAACCAAGAAATTCCTCCTATTTTTTCTATAAGCTCAAGTAATTTCATGCTTTAAGTTGTCCAGACACTTTTTGTACACACGGTGGTCCCCTGTATTGTGACAGCAAGTATCATAGTTTTGTATTATTGCAGAGTCGTGATGCGGTAGTAGTGTATATGGGTAACCAAACTTGCGGAAGATCTTACTGCCTCCCTCTTCCACGTTATGAAAAGATCAGAATGTTTCTTCTTAAAAGTAGTAAACTACAGGACCGCAGGGAGTCATAACCGAAGGAAATGTAAATATTTTAACGTAGACAGCATAATGACTAAACTATGGCCTGGGCAACTGTGGGATCGTGATAGTATTCCGAAGAGGCCAGAACTGTACTGGAGCTCATCGGCCCCCCTAATTGGGAATTACAAGAACTTCCTATGAAGTAAAGCGACCGGTGATTGAAACTGACTACCCTATAAGAATTCATTGCCTACACAGGGACAGCTTTATATATAGCGCTGATAAGACTGCAGATCTCATTCTCTTTGCTTGTCTTGGATACGGTTTTGTCTGCTTCCTCTGACAAATTTCTGCACCGTTTGTCAACTCGTAGACTCTTCTGTTCTAATACATACTATACTTGCTTCGGACGAACCTGTCTTTCTTCTTGCCAATTTCTAATGTCCTCTTGAAATATTTTTTCCAAGTATTCTGTCGGTAGGTTTTGGGGAAAGGACAGACGACGATCTAGATAAAGCTAGCTTCTCCATTATACGTGGATGTTTCTTCAGGTGAAATATTTTCTTTTTGGTGATGTCGTGGGTTGCTAAGTCGACTTCACGCGGCTACCACTAGGCGCTCGAAGAGGGCAGGACTACCTAACGGATGATGTGTCGGGCACCCAACCTGACATGTCGCCAGCAGGAGGCCGGTCTCACACTGTGTCGTGGGACACACACGTATACACGGCTGTGCTTTGAACCTTGAGTACCGAATTTTAAAGTTACTGAGCATCACACAACGAAGGTAATAACATGGCAGAGTGGAAATAGATTCTGTGGCATTTTTAACATCGACATAAGATGAAGGAGCTTTATACCCTGGTCACTATACTCCGGACGATATGACGCCGGGTGCACCTTGTAGATAACGGAGTGGGTGGAGGACAAGCTGACAAAATCTGCATGCTCTAAAGACCAGAACAATCCCTTCCTACTCTCGGCAATCTGACCTCTGTTAGTCAATCGCCCTACGGCAGCCCGATCATTGTACGAACAGAGCTTTCCTGATTCTAGAAGAATTTCTGTTTTGATAAGCGTACTCTGTAAAACTGCTGCACAATACGCTTATTAAACTGGCGACAGTTTGTCATAAATATTCTGAAGTTTCTTCTTAGCGTCATATTTATATCCTGTGAAATAGTTGGTTACACAGAATATCTGCACGAGTTATCCTTTATTGTTCAAGAATATGTCTAGGTTTGCTTGTTTGTTTGTTTGTTTGTAGTAGGTGTGAAATCTAGTTAGCCTGCTTTAATTTTTGTTATTTTTTATTTCTTTGAATCTCAGCCAAATTTCGGTAGGTGGCTTTTGCTTGGAAAACGGGGGCTTCCTACACGTTCCTTCCTGTTTATCATTCACTAATAATTCTAACATTCTAGACTGAGATATTGCTAGCGTCATTAAATAAGTAAATACTTAAATGAGAGCTAGCCTGTTACGAAGGGAACTTCTTGTTGTTAGTCTTCTGGTGCATGCTGAGCGGTACTCTATGATGTGGAAAACACAATGCATCTTTGTACTGCTGTCTATACGCTCTTCTGCTACGTATTCGTTCATATTACCGTACATAACAATTCACTTCTCTGTGTATGTGTGTTTATGTGTATGCGTCTACTGCCTGCCTACCTGTCTGTCTGTCTTTCTTTCTGTCTGTCTGTCATTCCTCAACACGGGGAAGCTATGACGCAATGAATGTTTATATGTGACCTCAGACAATTTTTTTTACAAAGTGTGTATTTTGTTTCTGTTGATTAATGAGTAGTCGTAGATTAAGTGTTTTAAAACATAAGTGGGAGTTAAATTATTTTAATTATATATATATATATATATTCAAGTTTGCATATGAAATGAATTAAAACACTTATAAAATTATAACCTCCGTATAAGGAACAGAAATATTTGGTTTACATAAATCGATTTATGTCAAAACGAAGTTTGAATTCAATTCTTTTTACACTTTGACGATTTCTTTCTTCGTTGGATGACTGTACTGAGGACAATCCTTGAATAAATAATGATTTGTTAGACACTTACCAATTTAAGAACTAATGATCTGTCAGTTAAATAAGAATTTCCTCTCCCTCTAAGGAAAACGACGGTACTTTTTCTTTCGCACAACAGTTGGCAACATGGACGGTCTGGGATAGTTTAATCTTATTCCTCTTAAGTCCAAAAATTTCGATGTGGTTCGCGCTTTTCAGGATCAAGTTTACAGTTCACATCTGGTTGAGACTGTCAGTATTTAACTTTACCCTTTTCGAAACATAAAAACAGAGAAAGTATTTATCCTGATTTCTCCATACTGCTCTATTTGGATGGCCATTCCAAGACGCTGTCGATTACCGACTTCAAATAATGTCTGTACTAGGTAAATTAAAAATACATAGGACCAATGGGGAAATTATAACCAAAGGGATAAACAGAACTACTCGGAGAAGAAGAAGAAGCTCCCCAGACACAATTTAAACTTTCTAAAACATAAGGTATATAAAAGACTTTTAAATTGCCTTGCCTCTTACCGATAGAGTAGACCGAGACCAAATGGCAAAAGAAAATGCTTATAAACGTCTGATCCGAATAGCACTTCTGTGTACGAGCAGTCAGTCGTCTGTAGACACACACTGCACGCCACCCTGCCATAATGTAGTCTTATGAACACGAACCGCGTGGCGTAAGACAATAGACAATGTTCTACAAATCTGAGAACGAATTAATGTCATTTCACACCCACAGTTATGTGTCTCGATTTTAAATTTGTCGTACTGGTTCCGCTAGATATCACCATCACCTACACGATTACATGACCTGAACTCTGACTGCGGTTCTAGGGGCACGCCGATAACAATGTCAGTACAGCAGCTAGCACATTCATTAGCCTTTATGCGGTAAACGGATCTCGCTTGTCACGCCACATGTGGCCATCAAAGGTACTTATCCGATGACACAATCTGCGATGAACTTAAATCACTGTTGCTTTATGAATAACCGATCGTCAGTTTTATTTAGTATCACGATCCGACTGGTATCATGGCGCACAGGCTTTAGAAGCATCGACTTGGGTTTATTGTCATTAAGGAAATAATTTATCCTCTTCGAGCGGGTAGCCTGTTTTGGTGGATATGGCGACTAACCGAAAGAAGAAATGACAGTGAGATATCTGGCTGGATACTGCTAGTTGCGGAAGTCTGTGAACCAGATACTTTTGTACAAAGACAAGGTTTAGGGTCCTACAAAATGCTACATGTGCAAGAAATGACTGGGAAGCGATACGGCTATAATTCTGGCAGTGGTTTTTACGTCTATGGTTTACTGAAGGACACTCGGCAGAAAGTGCTCTACGGAATGGGAAGCTCCGTGACTTGCGTACGTCACCAGACGTTACGTTGACGAAACCAAAGAGGTGGATGTGGATTAAAAAGAAATGCATGCATGGGGCTGGTAGGTAACCAGAAGTAAAGTGGCTGCTTGGCAGGCTTAAGCCTAGAGAGAATGATATTAAAATGGATGTTAGAACATGTCAGGCCAAGATTTAGAACTGATTTCCCTGACTCGCAGTAAGGAATCGTGGCGGAATCTTGTGAACACAGCAATTAACTGCTGGGTTCATAAATTTTGACCATCTAAGGAACTGTTTGGTTCTCAAAAGGATTATTCACTGTGGAGTGAGTGAATGAGTAGTTAAGTGGCTTGGTGGGTTGGTTGGTTGGTTGGTTGGTTGGTTAGTGGGGATTTAAGGAGACCCGCTGGAACTACCGGTCAAGATAGTCGGTCTACCCACGGCCTTCAGAATAAGCAGCATGACAGGGCCAGTTGATATCGAGTCTCCTCCCCTCGGACTAGAGCGTTTTGGCATGAAGATAGTTACCCATTCTGATCGAGTGCTGAGGTTATTCAAGACTCGTGCATTAATACTTGCAGACTACCTAACATATTTATGGGGCGGTTTGTAATTAGAGCACCAAGAATTTTACACATTTTAATATTTTCGACTTTTTACTCAACAGTCCTTTCCTGGTGTTCAAGTAGGCTTACTACTAAATTCTCGCTGGGTTACAGGGTAAATTGTACAGCAAGTGCAGTGACCCAGCGGACTTGATATCACGTAGGTCGTAAAAAAGGAATAATTAAGAAGAAAATATTAGACGTTTTCAAAATAAATTTAGTTTCGTATTCAGCTTCTATAATGTGCTAAGGGTTAAAAGACCCGTTTTTCATTCGAGAAACAAATAAGTGTGCGAAGAAATAAAACACTTTAAATAGTCGAAACAATAAAAGTGTGGGAAGAAGAAGTGAAGTGAAAGAAGAGAAATGGGGAGCTGGAGGAGGCGATAGGGAATTGGCCAAATCAGAAAGTGGTCACGGAATAGACCTACTTGTTTGAAACGTTAACTGCCTTCGTTGCTTTGGAGTGAAGAATGATACCCTCAGGATATGTAATATTCCGTAGTAAAGAACAGCCTGATGAGACAATTAAAAGTAAGATCCGTCGTGCTCTTTTCATAACGTCGTAGTATAAAAACAAGCTTCATTTAGAAATTAATATTTTTTTTATCAGCTTGTTCCTTTCCAGCAACCCCAAAATGGAAGGAAAGGGCATGAAATGAGGCAATTTTCTGCCGAGGTATACAATTATTTTTTGACACAAGATGTCCTGAAAGTTAGTAGAAGTTAACAAATAAGCCGCAGGGAACATCCATTCTCACATTCGCCATTTATGTCTCGCCTTTTTAAATACCAACATTGAAAGTTTCACCACAACATTAAACTTTTTAAGTGTTCAGAGTCTTTTCTTCAGTCACTCGTTCGAGGGGAAATAAAAGTGACTGGACGTTTGTCAAGATGTGGCAAGAAAATTTTTGGTCTATGAAATTCAAATTAAGAAGTGTTTTCTACTTTGTGTGTGTGTGTGGGGGGGGGTCGGTGGGTGTGGGTGTGTGTGTGGGGGGAGGTTTGTGTAGGTGTGGGTGTGTGGGTGGGTGTGTGTGTGTGGGGGGGTGTGGGTGTGTGTGTGGGGGTGGAGGTTTGTGTAGGTGTGTGTGTGTGTGTGTGTACGTTTCACTGAAAACCTAATTTTTTTAAAGCATTTGGGAAAACTAAGTACCGATGGATAATACAGGTAATGTATGGATAATATTAAACTTGGTAATACTTCTCTGAGAAACAATTTAGGAGTCTGCGATCAGAGTAGTCAAGAGTAGGCTGGTCCTGTGTGGACGATAATTAACCGCCTGGTTTCATTGCGCTTGCATATTTGCTGACCAGGTTTTTAAGTAGCAGCCATCAGGAGAATCTCTGAACCAATAAATAATATAGGAATTAATAATATATATGATATCAGAGCGTTCAACGGGCCATCAAGTATTTTCCATGTAATGCTGAATTTATCCTTTTTCTTTCTTTATTGTATGATTAACAACATATAAAGCTGACAAAAGATCGTTATATAACTACATTACTATATTTGTCCTACACTCCGGTTATTTTTTTCTGATAATAAACCGCTATTTGTGACCGACAGATTCTTGTTTCTTGGAGGTGCGTCAAATGACACCAGAACATGGTCAGTTGTCCTATCTTTTGCGTCTTCAGCCGTCTGTTGGGACACTCCTTGCTCAGGTAGACGAGAGTTCATTTAAGGCCTACTTGTAAATCTCAAATCGCTTCAGAAATGAACCCTCTAAATAAAAGCCCTCCAAACAAGGTAAGCAACCAGCAGAATTCCTTCTTCCCAACCGTAGAATCTACTTGCTGGACCGATACTTACTTACTTACACCATGGTGCAGGGTCTTTCTTGAGAAGCTAACTGGTTTGCAGCTAGTCAAGAAATTCCCCGCATTTCACGGAACCCGAAGGTTCATTACCGCACTCACAAGCGTCCGCCAACTGTCTCTATCCTGGGTCAGCCCAA
>Ga0131853_10012016_pt1 | contig 15850 bp, 19 predicted proteins | sample TergutLab28metaG_FD_92764 | JGI IMG/M metagenome (GOLD analysis project Ga0131853, IMG submission 92764) | Labiotermes labralis P1 segment gut microbial communities from Petit-Saut dam, French Guiana - Lab288 P1 (version 2) (version 2) | ecosystem: Host-associated > Arthropoda: Insects >...
AAAAAAACCGTTTTTAAGGGAAACCCCTGAGGCCCCCTCCCCTTCCAAAAACAACCACCAAACAAAAAACCGAAAAATAATTTTTTAAAACTAGGGAACAGGCCCTGCCAGAAAAAACCCCCCCCCCCCCCCAGGTACGGAGTATAAAGGGCTAGAAATACAACGTACAAATTTCATGAATTACTACGTTTACGAGTAAGGCGGTAGGCAAGACTTCGACCCCGCAGGATTTCTTAAACCAAGACCCCAGCTGAAACCCCGTACGAAATGCCTAGGAAGTGCAAGTAGCAAAACAAAATTCAAGTTAATTCTTCCAAAAAATGGATCCCATGATACAGTAGATGCAAGCGGAAATCCAATGGCTCAAAATTAATGTAGCCAGTACCCCTAGAGTTTACCCGTTAACTGTGATAAGGAAGTAACTATTGTCCCTAGAATAACAGAGTAGAAGGGCGATAGAATGGGTCGCAGACCACGAATTTTTTGCGTAAATCGATACGTATGTTACGTTTAGCAAGTGGTCAGAAGAAAAGAAACCACTAATTGCGGAAACAATACTAAAGGGCATTGCACTGCAATATGTTCAGAGCAAACATACCTGACCAGGATGATTACCCCTACGCACTTTATATGGAATGTCTGACAGAACGTTTCAGTGGGAAATTGCCGGCGCAGTATCATTACATTAGGCTGCAGGACGCAACGCAAAAAAAGGGGGGGAAATGTTGAGGAATTCGCCAATAGATGCAGGCGTTTATCAGAAGACTGTAGGCAGCGTTAATGATGAGGCCACACATAGAATTTAAAAAAACAAGACTCACAGCGGCGATTAGTTGCCGCGTATTAATGGATTGGTAAGCGTTGTTGGGCAGCAGGTCAGGTTGAGAATGACCTCCTTCGACGAAGCTGTGCAGGTAGCTATAACAGTAACGCCGAACGAACGAAATCTACTGACACTAGAAGTGTTCAGTGCGAAGCGGGACGGAGTTCCCCAAGCAATTGTGTGCTACAATTACCGAAAGCGAGACCACTATGCGAGACTATACATTTATGGGGAAGGAGAAATTTTCCGAGGGCAGTGGTCGCTCCAAGCATGTGGAGGGTGGCCGGTGGCCCGTAGCAACCGTGCACGTGGTGAGGAATTCCTCCACGCGAAGGGCGTTCAAGGGGAAATACATCCGATGTTTCTAGTGCAATTCGTTAGGTAACATTAGGGAAGAATTTACTCAACTGACAGGGAACAATCAGGCGAATTCAAACCCAAAAAGCAGTGGATTGACGAGATCCCCGAAATCGACCCAGGCACCATAAGCGAGTCGTACAATTGCAATTTACTAGTGGCAGTTTCTGAGAACGAGCGTTGAGGATGAACAGCGCACAGGCCGTCCTTCAACTGCAAGAAACGAGAATGTGGCTCGTGTGAAGGTTCTTCTGGATAGGGAACAGCGTTTGCAAGTGCGGTTAATCGCAGAGGAGGTAGGACTACCGAAAACGGACGTCCACCGAATCATTACGAAAGATCTGCACATGAGAAAAATTTGTACGAAACTGGTCCCGAAGAATGTCCGATGAACAAAACGAGAATCATGTGTTGGTTTCTCGGGAAATCTTGGATCGTTGGAAAAGTGAGCCCGACTTTCTGCAAGGTGTGAGAACCGGAGATGTAACTTGGGCTTTCGTGTTCGATCCGACAACCAAAAGTCAAAGTTCAGAGTGGCACATTTCTAAGTACACTTGGGAATAAAGGCACGAATGATCAAATCAAAAGTGAAATCCATGCTCATCATTTTCTTTTATTCAAAGGGAATTGTTCACAAGGAGTTTGTGCCACCTGGACTGTGAATCAAACATTTTACCTACAAGTACTCGAGCGTTTGAGAAACAATTAGGCGCGTCCGCGGTAAAATTGCAGACAATTGGTTCCTTCACCACGACAATGCGCCAAGTCACACATCATTCGCTGTGAGGGAATTTTTGGCTCAAAATAAGATCACAACGCTTCCCCAGCCACCGTACATCCCTAACGTGGCTACGTGTCAATTCTCTTTATATCCCAAGCTCAAAACCCACCTCAAAGGACATCATTTTGGGACAGTTGAAAGACTCTAGGCAGATGCGACAACTGCTTTGAACAACATCTCAAGTGAAGACTTCCTCCACTACTATGAAGTGTGGCAGCAACGCTGGAATCGCTGTATTCGATCGCAAGGAGCCTACTTTGAAGGGAATAAACTGTAATTGCATGCAAATTCAATATTTAAAAAAAAATCATTCTCATTACTTTTGGGACCCCACCTCGTATATGACAATATAAGTCTAAATCTGTTCCCAGACATAAATTGGTTCAACAAACATTTCCTGTACTAAAATGTAACTTTGTAAGACGCAGACATTCTGGAATCAAACTATTTCACGACGGATGTGCAAGTCCATCTGAGCGAGTTCTTGTAATGTGGTCCACATTTCATGTGAAATTTTGTAAAAGCCTGGAAGAAGATATCTCGACATTGATGGATGACAAACATTTGGTGGTGTAAATTTAGCGATAGACCGTTATTCATTCAGCCAGAATGTGTTCAATCACTGGGATGAAATTATTTCTTTTTAAACAGACTTTTACAGGCCCCATCTCTCAAAATTACGTATGTTGGCTAAAAAGTGTACTAAATTTTCCCAAAACACACCAAGTCTACTACGATAAAAATAATCGAAGAAACAAATACCAAGTCAGCTAGTAATTATCTTCAATTCGTCAAAAGAACAGAACATGATCTGACCCCTACACGAGAATCACCGAGATATGCAAGACTCACCTTACGAAGCCCCATAGGACACAACAGTTCCCGCCAAAGGAAAAGAATTAGGACACACCTGCAAATTAAACTTCCGGAAGGGTGCTACGGCAGAATCGCTCCAATAACGGACTTGGCGTCGTTTCATCACATGAGCATAGGAGCGGGGGTCATCGATGCCGATTTTCGTGATAATTGAAGTGTGGTGCTATTCAACCATTCAAAATATACTTATATCTCGTGGTGATAAAATTGCAACACTAATCGGTGAGAAAATATCTATAATTCGATTTGGTAGAGAAACTGGATGACACCAGTAGGCGTGGTGCAAGAGGATTCGGTTCCACTGGGCTAAACTAAAATAGTTAACAGAAAATGGATTTTTTTAGACTATAGCTGTGTTTCCTTCACTCCGAACGCAAGCATCAGTCGCTTATGTGAAAACCTAAATATTATAGGACATGGTATTTGGTACGACACATTTCAAGTTCAGAAAACAAAGTGGCTGTGGCTCGTGAATGATATTGTTACGATCATGAACAGTGATAAGGTGCTGTGTGGTTCATTTGGTCTGTATCCTAGTTATGTGGCCGCTATCCTAAAATCTATGAAAGATATTCATTCCTATGTACTGTGTAATGAAAATTTAAATTACGCAAATTATATCGAAAAATGTATTGACGGTAGAGAATGAACTCTCATGCGCCTCTCGGAACTCAATCTCACATTTCTCAGGGAACAATATTCTCCGTTAAAGTTCGACGATGAAATAATAACATCATCATTCGAGGCGAGAGAGTTTCCAAATCTACCATCACAACTGGTATTTGCACAAAGTATATTGACGAAAATAGAGCTTTCTTCTCTGGCCTACGGTATAGTAAATGTCAATAAGCGTATTACGTACATAACTAATGAGATACTAACATCAAGGCATGACTGTGTATTTGAACGTTACATTTGTGATCTCGACTTGCCGAAAAAGCTGGCTGGTTGCACCTTGTATACCCGATATTGTTCCGTATATCCGAAGAAAACCTGTCCCTTCTACATATTACACTGTACAAAAAAATTTCATAGACTATTTAGAGAAACTCAATGTCACTGCAAATTGTGCATAAAGGACAATGAATCTAGCGAAACGATTTGAAGAGGCTACTTCATACGCTAGTCAATATCAGGTCTTTAGAGATTAATAAACTGTATCCTATTAAACGCACGGTAAGCTGCCTTCCTACAGCATTGTACCGCCTGTACTGTCTCGTATTCACGTCCAATATCTCGAATCTGCGAGCCATGATTTCTCTCTACAATAAGATAAACTATTTCATGGTTTATCACAGCATACCACTTATATCACTAACCACAACTGTAGTCAGAATACATACATACAGTTCCCGAGCCCCTGCTGTCACGTTCTATTCAGTAGGCAGATTATTACTTTTCAGTTCCAACACCGACTGTTGCTGTCACGTACAAGCGATCTCCTATTTATCTGCTCGCGGATGCTGACTTCATGTTCTTTGTTTCAGACGCTCTTTGACGACCGTGGGCAGGAAATGTGGAGAGAGGAGGACATCGACGAAGATCGCCTGCTCGCATCATGATGCCCGACTTCCACCACCCTGCGCCGAACGTGGAGGATACAGTGCATATGACGTGGAAACAAATACTACTGCTACTAATACGGTGGGATCCCGTACTCCAGTATTCCACTTGGTAACGCGAATTAGAATCAGCCATGAACGATGTATCGACCGCACACAAGATGTTAGACATGTGCCAACAGGAACGCAACATCCTGACAGACCTACGGCAAATCTTGCTGGCAGCGGATATGGACATCCCTAGTTCGCATGTGGACACGATCAGACAACGCTATATTACACTGTGTAATCAGTTAGGTAAAGTTAATCTATTAGGGATGTCCTATCCACTGCTAGCGGTGCTAAACGTACTTGACCTGTTAAGACACTAGCATATGAAGTACAACGCCGAGTGTTCGCAGGCCTCGTCCTCCCAGACACGGAACTGACACACGGCGTCCTACCGCTACCACAACTCCTCCGACGTCTGCAATGTATGTACATATTTTTTTCTACATTAAAAGGACAATTGTATGTTTTTTCTTCTGGACTCTCTAATAATAACGTACATTACCATTACGCCTGTTTTGCTCTCGCCTTGTATCCCTTTTCCTATACTTCTTCACAGGTACGTGAATGCATCACTATAACATATACTTCAGGGTCACCACGGCACGCCCGCCACATTTTCGCGCCATGCCCCATCACATTTGACGAGGCCTAATCTGGGCTTCGCCGTAGGATCTTCCTGCACAACCCTACCATCAGCGTAGGTGTGGCTACGAAAGGACCGCAATACCAGACTGCACGGGGCCAAGCCCCCGCTTTTTAATATGCTCAAGAACAAGTACTGCACGGGCCGCACTTAAGTCCACCTTGCACTACAATTGGCGTAGGGAGGGCCACGGAGGAACCTCTACCCGACTGTACGGGGGCACGCCACCAGACTGTACGGGCCTGCCACCCTGATGGACCTAGGCAAATAAGTCGAAACAATTGGCGTAGGGGGGACGACAGGAACCTCTACCAGACTTACAGGGGCACCATTACTTTTTAATATTATGCTCAAGAACGAGCAGTGCGCGGGACGCATTTAGGTCTTTCTTGCACTTATACACCATTCCTTTTTAATATTATGCTCAAGAACGAGCAGTGCGCGGGACGCATTTAGGTCTTTCTTGCACTCAACCCACGGCGTAGGTGTCGCTACGGAGGGACAATACCAAATTGTACGGGGTTGCCACCCCGACGAAGAACCTCGGAAAACAAGTCGAAATATTTGGCGTAGGGGGACGGAGGAACCTCTACCAGACTACGGCGGCACACTACCAGACTATACGGGGCTACCACCCTGAAGGACCCTCGAAATCTAGTCGAAAGCCGATCCTTTTTAATAATTTGGGATATACCTCACAGCTTACTAGTACCTTATTTTACAAATTAGGGGGACCGACCAGGGCTGACCAATTACTACTTACAACATCCTAGAGCTGGTAGCGAAGGTTGTGACTACTGTTTCGATGAATTCAAAACGGTACTCGCGCCGGTCGTCGGCAATTTTAGCTACGGGCGTTCCTGCAAATGTAATGTATGTCTTCGTCAACCGCCGACCCTGAACGGGGCGGCTTCATATACGATATTCCATCTCACATTCAATGTCGACCAATTCACTTTGAGAAGTCCAATGCTATATGAACAGTATCCATATGTAGTACAGTCAAATATTGTTCCTAGACATACACTGGTTCCATAAACAATTCCTGTACTGAAATGTAATTTTGTAAGACGCAGATATTCTGGAATCAAACTACTTCACGACGGATGTGTAAGCCAATCTGAGCGAGTTCTTGTAATGCGGTCCACATTTCATGAGAAATTTTGTAAAAGCCTGGACGAAGGTATCTCGACACTGCTGGATGACAAATATTTGGGTGTAATTTTTGGGAGACCGTTATTCGTTCAGCCAGAATATGTTCAATCACTGGAATGAAATAGATAATTTATGTTACGGGCCCCAGCTCTCAAAATTACGTATGTTCGCTAAACAAAATTTACTAAATCTTCTCAACATAGACCATGTCTACTGACCGCGTACAACTTCATTCGATGAGACTAATCGAAAAAGCAAATGCTGAGTCAGCTAGTAATTCCGTCAAAATGACAGAACAAGCTGACCCCTACACGAGAATCACCGAGATCTGCAGGACTCTCCTTACGGAGCCCTACAACAGTTCCTGCCAAAGGAAAATAATTAGGACACGCCTGCAAATTAAACTTCCGGAAGGGTGCTACGGCAGAATCGCTCCAATAACGGACTTGGCGTCGTTTCATTACATGAGCATAGGAGCGGGGTCATCGATGCCGATTTTCGTGATGATTTAAGTTTGGTGTTGTTTAATCATTCAAAATATCCTTATAACATATCTCGTGGTGATAAAATTGCAAAACTAATCTGTGATAAAACATATTATCCATAATTACATTTAGCAGAAAAACCGATGACACCACTATATGTGTTGCAAGAGGATTCGGTTCCACTGGGCTAAACTAAAATAGTAACACAAAATGGATTTTTTAGACTATCGCAGTGTTTCGTTCATTCCGAACGCAAGCATCAGTCGCTTATGTGAAGACCTAAATATTATAAGGACATGGTATTTGGTACGATACATATCAAGTTCAGAACACAAAGTGGCTGTGGCTCGTGAATGATATTGTTACGATCATGAACAGTGATAAGGTGCTGTGTGGTTAATTTGGTCAGTATCCTAGTTATGTGGCCAGTATCCTAAACTCTGTGGAAAATATTCATTTCTACGTTCTGTGTAATAAAAAATTAAATTACGCAGACTATATTGAAAAATGAATCGCCGATAAAGAATGCGCTTTCAAGCTGCTCTCGGAACTCAATCTTACATATGTTAGGGAACAATACTTTCGGTTAAGATTCAATGATGAAACAATAACAATATCATTTGAGGCAAGAGTGTTTCTAAATCTGCCATCAGAACTAGTATTTGCAGAAAGCGTATTGATGAAAATATTTGTCTTCTCTGGCTTACGGAATAGTAAATGTCAATAAGCGTATTACATACATAACTAATGAAGTACTACATCAAGGCATGACTACGTATTTGAACGTCACACTTGTGATCTGCACTTACCTAAAAAGCTGGCTGGTTGCACATTGTGCACGCAATATTGTTCCATGTATCCTTAAAAAACCTCTACCTTCTACATATTATACTGTACAAAAAATATCGTCTATTTGGTGAAACTCATGGTCATTGCAAATTGTGTGCATCTGTATGGCATACTGGAAACATATGGGAGTTTGGAGAATACGTTTCTTAAATTATTTCGGTATCAGTGAAAAGGACTATAAAAAAAAGGAACAAAAGTAGTTTCGAAAAAAATTGGTTTTTAATAGACATATGCCTATTAAAAGCTATGTTGATACTAACCTCCAACAAACCCGGAAAATGCAACTTGATTTTTTTTCATTTGAAAATATCTGGTATATAATAAAAGATGGAATTTAATTTTGATAGCGAAACATCACAACCGCAAAACCCCCCTCCATCAGGGTCCTTAATGAGGAAGCAAAACTGTGGATCTCTGATGAGTGTGCAGAGATTTGTGAATGGAAACTAGATGGTATTCCTCACATTAAAAATGAAAAGGGTGTCATCTCGGGAAATATCATTTATAATCCGCGACTACTTATCCTTCAGCGTTCTTCTCTGTCAGAAGTAGAGACTAAGACAGGGCGCATCGTGAAAGTTTGGACCAGTAAAAATAAGAAAGATGAAACGTACACCTGCGTGAGAAAGTACTTAATCTTGTTCGTGGATCAAGACAACAATCCGTTGCATAAAATTCTTGTGCAACTCACTGCGAGAGGCTGCTTTCAATTAGAATTTGATCGCCAACTCTGCGAATTTAGATCTGCAATAACCAAGGCTTGTAAAGATAAAGCCGCATGTATGAAAAATGCCTGGTACATCATGTGTGTGTTCGTGGCCACTTTCCAAAGCATGATGCGTGGGGAAGGAGCTAAGCAAAGAGATGCTTGTATCATGACCGGGTATGAAACACCTACCAAGGACAATAATTGGCTATCGCTTTGTGTAGGAAGACGTGATGATATTGCCAACAAGTTTTGGTCTGATGTGGATGGTACATATGTGCAGCACATATATAAACTACACTGCGACACAAAAATCATGCAAGGCGAAACGTTGGTGGATGTAACAAATAAATGCGCAACCTGGGTCATGAAAATGGGCTAAATTTTTAATAGATCAATTTCTATTAAAAATGTTTACTGCAGTATTCACCACCCCCTTTTATTTTCGTCTTACATTGGGTGTTGGCATTTCTACCTTTAGGAGAATTATGTTTACAAGTAGGGGCTGGATCTTCACCGCTAGGCTCTGGATCATTTATCTCTGTAGGGGCTGGATCTTCAACGCTAGGCTCTTCCCATATCGCTAGCAGAGCATCCACCGGAATCTCCGGAAACACTTCGTTAGCTCTTTGAGCAAACCTGAACTTTTTCTGACATCTTTATTATATAACTCTAAAATTGAATTTAAAAATATAGAATGTTCCGTTGTTCGAACCATATTTTAACTATTTCAACTAATGGAATTTCTGGGAATCTTTCAACAAATTTACCAATATCATCAGTAGATATCTTATAATCTACAAGTGTTGACTACCTTAACGGAACTCAAAAAGTTGCAACCCGCCGTGGGTTGCAACTTTTTGTGGCATTTTCCAAAGGAGCTTTCTTATCACGAAGGAAAAACCAGTAGTGGCGCATCTATTTTTTTAATTTGTACATAATTAAAGAGAACGTTTTATATATATATATAATAAATGGAGTGCCAAAAGTGCCGTGTTAAAATTACAACTACCTATTGGTCGAGACATGTACGGTCATTGAAGCATTTGAAAAATGGCCCAGATCAAACTATTCCACCAAGAAGACGAGGAAGGCTTAAAACCAAAGCGATCCAGATCAACCAAGAACCCCGAGGAAGACCTAAAACCAAACCCTGTCCTGATCAAACTATTCCACCAAGAACCCCGAGGAAGACCTAAAACCGATCCTGCCCAAACTATTACAAGGAAGGAACTACTTTCACAGGCCTAAGACTATAACATAAAAGGCTATACTAAATGGAACAGCAATTATTTTCTATTATAAGTAAAAAAACTGTTCTTTAAGAAACATGATCTACAACTTAATAAAAGCCAATTAGATAATATTGCTAAAGAACATAACATAAAAGTTACTTTAAGAAAAAGGATGAAATTATTGAAGCAATCTTAAAAACACAAGATTCTGTTTTTCGTGAAATTGCTGCCTCTGAATTAAGTTTTCACAATGATATAATAGAACCTACAAAAGAAGAACACAAAACTCCATACACCATAAAGAAACAAAATCACATTTTGTTAAAAAAAAATATAAAACAGAAACAGCTTTAGCCATAAAAATGAACAAATTATTGAAACCAAACATGGGATTAAAGGTTTAATTAATCCTGTAAAGGAAAAAGGTAATAATAAAGGTGATAAAATGCAAATTATTGTAAGCAACCCAGTGTTTCACCACGATATTTCAACTACCGTACAATCAGATGTTTAAGCCACCGAATTCATGCAGCATATTGCAAAAATTATTTCTTCAAACGAGCATTTAGATATGACACAGTGCATATTTACTGTTAAAATTTTCAACATCCCTCGTGGTAGTAAACCTACCAAAATCATAAATTTGGCTAATGATATCAAAACTAAAAAGATGCATAACGCAAATCAAAAACAATAATTTGTGCTGCCCCAGAGCTATCATTAAGGCGTTAACTTATCATACAAATGATATTTTCAGTGCTACATGAAACATTAAGGATATCAGAGATGACCGAAAAATACAGACTGAATTAGCCAAGGAATTATGCCAAAGACTATGGGATTATAATGAAGAAGGCTTTACACTGGAAGACATTAAAAATGTCGAGGAACTCTTAAATATTCAAGTCAAAGTGGTTTGTGCTGAAAGTTTCAACACAATCATTTATTCTGGAAAAAAAAAAAAATTGAAAAAATGTATCTATACAAAACAGGCAACCACTTTGTCATCATTAATAGTATGAAAGCTTTTTTTGGGAAGCTTCTACTATTGCTCCAAATGTAATAAGCCTTTCGACCACAAAGATAAACATAAACGAAGTACAAACCCGGATGTTTGCAAACTCTGCGCAAAGCCTGCACATTCAAAGGAAACAAAAAATAATATATATTGCAAAAACTGTAATCATTATTGTTTCAAACAGGGCTGCTTTAATAACCACAATGATATTTGCAAAGAAGCTCATAATGCAAAGATTGTAATGAAATTATAGTATGAGCTGAAACACACGTGCGGCTATTCACGTTGTCGCAAATGTGGTGAAATTATTAAAACCGATGAACACGACTTATATGCAGTCTAAAAAACATAAACCTTGCACTGAAAAATACATCTGGTTTGATTACGAAGCACAGCAAGATACTGGGGTTCACAAACCAAATCTTATTGTGGCCCATTATTTTGACAGTACAAAGTTTTGCTTCAAAACCAACTAAGAATTTTGTGATTGGCTAATTTCGAAAAAAAAAAAACAAAGGTTTTATATATATAGCCATTGCGCACAATGCCAAAAATTATGACTCGCACTTTATCTTAAAATACTGCGTGGATAATACATTAAAGCCATATGCTATTTATAATGGTACTAAATTAATGCTGCTAGCAGTCTGCCAGATTAAAATTCTCGACAGTCATAATTTTGTGGCTTCACCTGTGAGCGCTTTTACAAAGACTTTTGGCTTAAACGAACTCAAAAAAGGATATTTTCCTCACTACCTTAATACAAATGAAAATCAAAATTATGTAGGCCCCTTTCCCAATGTAAAATACTATGGGGTTGATACAGTGGAAAATACAGCCCGAAAACAGTTTCTAAAATGCCATGCAAATAAAGTTAAAGAAAACTATGCGTTTGATTTTCAGAAAGAATTTGTTGAATATTGTGATTCAGATGTCGACATCCTTCGAAGAGGATGTTTAGAGCTGAGAAAACAATTTTTAGAAATTGCTGATATAGACCCTTTTCAGTACATTACAAACAGCTGGTGTCTGTATTTCCATCTACAGATCAAAACATCTGCAGCCCAAAACCATCACTATCATAGAAGAGGACAAAAAAGAAATGTACAGTAAAGAGTCTGTAACTTGGCTTAATACTTTTACAAATGTACAGCATGCCTTGAATGGCGGTGAAATCAGTATATGCGGAACAAAAGTTGACGGTTTCAATCAAAAAACTAATACCGTATATCAATATCATGGGTGTTTCTGGCACGGGTGCCCTAAATGTTATAGCAAAGACACGATAAACAATATAAAGCATGAAACTATGGGTGACTTGCATTAAAAAACCACAGAAAGAACAAATCATAGATGCAGAATTCACCCTGATTGAAATGTGGGAATGCCAATGGCTAAAATCCCAAGAATAACGCTATAAAAACCGGTGATAATATAGTAGAACCATTAAACCCTAGGGATGCATTCTATGGCCACAGAACAAATACATCTAAACTTAAAGTCCAAAACAAATATTGCGGTACATCGGTTTGTAGTTTATACCCAACTGTGCAATATTTTGATTATTATCCTGTAGGTCATCCTGAAAAAATTTATAAGCCTAAAAAAAATATGACAAAAACTGGTATGGCCTAATTAAATGTAAAATGTAAATTATATCATCCCGTGCTGCCCATTAAAAAAGACAAGTTAATATTTACATTATGTGCAAAATGCTTTGATGAGAAATATAGCTGCACACACAATAACTCTGAAAGGGCACTGTTAGGGGCATGGTCAACTGATTAAGTATCCTAGGTTTTGGAAAAAGGATACTTCATAATGGAAATCTATGAGGTTTGGCACTTTATGTTAAAGATTTCATGAAAATCAAATTAGAAACAAGTCCTTGGGAAAATGATTTCGAAACAATCCATGATTACATTACAGCCATTAAAACTTGTTTAAGACTTGGACCCTGAAAATGCTGCACCAAACCCCGGTAAACGCGCTGTAGCAAAAATATAATTAAATTCTCTATGGGGTAAATTCAGCCAAAGACAGAATATGACACAAACAGAATGCATGTCAGATATCAAACGATGGTATCAACTTTTGTTGGATGATCGACTCGAAATTAGTAATACCATCTTTATTAATGAAAATATGGTACAAGTAACCCACAAGTACAAAAGCCAATACGTACAGGACACTTTTGCAACTAATGTTTATATTGCAGCATTCAAAACATCTAATGCCCGACTGCGGCTATATGATATGTTGGACAAGCTCGGGCAGTCTGTCGCCTACTACGATACAGAGAGCATTGTTTATATTGATAATGGCAAAAATTCCATTAAAACAGGCTGTTAGGTGAATGGACTGACAAGTAGGAAAAGATAATTATATCTACGAATGGTTCTCAACGGGCCCTAAAAGTTACAGCTATTTAACAAGCACAGAAAAATTAGTAAAAATAAAAGGGTTTACCTTAAACTATAAAAACTCCAAACACCTAAACTAAAAAAGTATGCAAAAAATTATGGAAAAAGAAATTGATAAAGTAAATTTAAGTTATAAAACAATAACTAGAAACATGCAAAACAAAACTTTAATCAACACTGAAAAAAGTAGAGAGTTCAGATTCGTGTATGACAAAAGAATGGTAATGCCTGAAAAAAACAACACTATCGAGACATTACCGTGGAGGTACTGAACAAAGGATTTAGGTGCGTGACGTTCTGCAACTTTTTTTAAAACAAAATGTTGGGGGGCCCCCCCCCCCAACTTTTTGGAAAAGTCATTGACCCCTGGAACAAAAAGTGGCTGAATCAAAAAGCGACTAAATGATTGGTAACAGTGAAAGGGCCTATACATTGAAATTTCAAATTTGTCTCCATTCTTGTACAGTGGTTTTACTACTGCCATTTTTAGACAATCAGGGAAAAATACCTGTGTGTAATGAGAAATTATAAATACAACTTAATGGGAAACTGTTCAACGAAGCACATCGTTTTATAATTTGACTTGTTATTTCATCTTAACCTGAGGAGTTTCTTTTTGTTTGAGAGAACTTACTGTACCCTTTATTTCTGCTTCAGTAATTGGAATAATGTTTACAGTTGGAAAGTTTCCCGGGAATGAATCTTTTAAAAACGAAACAGCATCCCTTTTTTTCCAGATTCGTATCTGTTCAATTTTTCTGAAGTTGTTAGAAAAAAAGTTATTGAAGGCATTTGCCACTGCTTTTTTGATCTTTTAGTTTTCCCATGCTCAATTGGATGCATTCTACCAGTCTCATTCTTTATAATGTTCCATGTTGTTTTTTTCATTTTCAGACTTTGCTATAAACCTATCACAGAATTGCTTTTTTTGCCTCTTTAATTACTTTTTTTAGAATCCTACAATACATTATATAATGTGCTTTTGCCTTTGGATTATTGTTGTTCTTGGTGAGGGTATATAGATTTTATAGATTTCTCTTTTGTTTACATGATATCTTAATTCCTTGTGTGATCCAAGCATTTTTTCTATTTTAAACTTCTGTATTTAACTGGGAAACTGGTTTCAAAAACATGCAGGAAGGTATTCACAAACGAATTAAACATGTTATTAGTATCCTGTGTTTGATAAACAGATTGCCATGTTTCTTGCTTTAGTAATATCTGAAAGTTTGAGAGTGTTACTCAATTAATTGTTCTTGTTCTCTGTTGTAAAAAGACTTCTTTTGTTGCTGCATATACATTATTGTGAGAAACTGCGCATCATGGTCACACAGGCCACTTATTAAAGGAGATATTGTGGTTGATCCCAGTCTACTGTTATCCATGAATATATTATCAATGGCTGTGCTTCATTTGTTTTGAATTCTAGTTGCAAAATCTACTGTTATGAGACTGTGTTAATGTCGCCACATAAACAGAAATTCAGCTTTTGGTTTATAAAAATATTTCAAGGTATCATCTAGTTTTTTTAGAAACTGATTAAAATCTCCTGTGGGAGCTCTATATATACATAAAACAATTAGTTTGGATGCTTCAAATTTCCCAAATCCTTTTCTCTGCAAGTATGTATTATATCAATTCTATTAAACTTCAGGTCTTTGCGAACAAATATACACATACCTCCCCTCTGTAGATGTTTTCATTGGTCATTTCAAGAATAGGTACTTAGGTTAGGTAGTGTTACAGGTCGTTTGTCAAAACAAATATAAAAATAAAATATCAAAGCTTCATTCACAGAATCCAATAATATTTGCAGTCAGATACAATAACATTCGCGGTAACTAAATCGAACTGCTTTTCGCTGTAACTAATATTTCGCTTTTTGGGGCTTCATTGGTCATTTCAGTAGGTACTTCACTTAGGTAATGTTTCAGGTCTTTTGCCAAAACGAATATAAAAATAAAATATTGAGGCTTCATTTATAGAATGCAATAATATTCGCGGTGCCTAATTCGAATTGTTTTTTGCTATAACAAATATTTCGCTTTTTGGGGCTCATTGATCATTTCAATAGGTACTGCACTTAGGTAATGTTTCAGGTCTTTTGCCAAAATGAATATAAAAATAAAATATTGAGGCTTCATTTATAGAATGCAATAATTTTCGTGGTACCTAATTCGAATTGTTTTTCGCTGTAACAAATATTTCACTTTTTGGGGCTTCATTGATCATTTCAAGAAGAGGGACTTTGGTTAGGTAATATTGCAGGTCATTTGTCTACACTGGTCTTGGGAGCTTCATTGATCATTTTAAGAAGACGGAATTCAGTTAGGTAATGTTTCAGGTAATTTGTCGAAAGGAATATGTTTACCCTCCATTTGAAGCTTCATTCCCAAAATGCATCCATTCCCCCTTCTTCGTTACACCCACAACTTCAGCCCGCGTTTTCTCAACCGCCAGTCAGCTGTAGCGTTGTGCGTGGTGAGCAGGCAACTCCGTAAAGCGTTTATTACACTGCCAGTTAGTATAGTGCAGCAGTTTGCGGTGAAATATGGTGGAAAATGTGAAGCAAATTCTCTCTGAATATCAGCGACAAATAGTGGAGATGCCATACGTACCTAAAAGATCATACAAGCATAGTGCGCTAGCGATTAACGGGTCTGTGAATTTATCTATCCTCACGTTCCTGTTCAGTGAAAAGGACCTGGGTATCCAATATCTGAAGGACGTGGGACCCATTTGCAGCAAGGTGCCCTGTAACATGTGTGGTCGAGATATGACCTGGTGCGCTGATCCAACAACTAAAGAAGGTTTTAGATGGCGATGTCGGAGGGTCGCTGGGGCCAAATGTTCTCAGTCGCAGTCCATCAGGCACGTCTCATGGTT
>Ga0131853_10012017_pt1 | contig 15849 bp, 6 predicted proteins | sample TergutLab28metaG_FD_92764 | JGI IMG/M metagenome (GOLD analysis project Ga0131853, IMG submission 92764) | Labiotermes labralis P1 segment gut microbial communities from Petit-Saut dam, French Guiana - Lab288 P1 (version 2) (version 2) | ecosystem: Host-associated > Arthropoda: Insects >...
ACACACACACACAAACACACACACACACACAAACACACACACAAACACACACACACACACACAAACACACACACACAAACACACACACACACAAACACACACACAAGCACACACACACACACCACACACACACACACACATCTGCTATTCTTTCCTACCTTTATACTCATGCTGGTAAACAAACAGGAAATTTGTCTGTAATTTAATTTTTTTCAGATAAATTTCTTCTTTGTTCTTGTTGGGGCCTTGTACGAGTTCACGCAGAGTTTCCAGAGTCGTGTATATCTTCGTGTAGTCAATGAACACACAGCCTGAACTACAGCTATTAAAATCAATTCTCAAATTCAGAAAAGTGCCTTTCTTCTTTTGTAATTTGAAATGTAATGCCTGAGACGACTATAAGTTTTTTACTTTTGCACTCTTTTCCAATTTTACCTTCATGACTCAAAACTTTTTACCAGATGTCACGAGCTCACGTGACGTAAGAAATGGCAGCGATGTCCACAATTGGCCCGCTGTTTGCCAAACGTTATCATAGTAATACGAAGATGAGGGTATTTCCATGCTTGTTTAGTATAGATTATTGTATATGAGTTATATTTGTTGACGAAAGTTGTTTTAAAAGTTTGTAGAAATTACTTCTCAATAGGTTTGTGCTTCACAATCTCTCGAATTTCAGAGAGTTCTGTATCAGACATGTAATTTACATTCAGCTCTCAGGTTTAAAGTTTTAGGTGAATGTGAGTATAGGACTCTTTTATGCTTCAATATACACTTAATTATAATGTATCTTTCTACTGTTGTATTTGCTTGTAAGTTTCCGATTAAAGGTAAAGTGATCCCGTTACAGGCCCGGTGTGGCCCAGAGTGTGGGTACAGGTATGGCTCTACTCTTCCATGACCGCGGCATTAGAAGGGGGTGAGTGGTCAGCAGCACACCCCGGCCGCACTTTACCCCCTGGAAAGACCCGGTACCCGTTTTGCAGGAGGCTGGGTGGACCCCAGGGCCGGTCTAGACCGGCGGAAAATCTCGTCCCCACCGGAATTCGATCTCGGACCGTCCAGCCCGTAGTCAGTCGCTATACCGACTGAGCTACCCGGCCCACCGTAAGTTTCCGATTAATTGCACAAAACTGCTGATTTAGGCCCGAGACTCAAAGCTGCACATATTTGACCATTCAGAGGCCGTAATGTAGGTGTCTTCAAAATGTTGTTACATAACAAGCGGGTATTACTCTGTACGTAGACAACTATTCATGCAGTATTAATAAGTCTATTCACCGCATTTAAGCGACTCGCTACGGGCTGGCGATCTAGGGATCGAATCCCTATGGGGCGAAGATTTTCCATGCCGTCCAGACGGGCCCTGAAACCCACTCAGTCTCCTGTATTTTGGGTACCGGGACTTTCGCGGGGATAAAGCGAACGGAGCCTGGTGCTGAATGCCCATCTCTTAGCGTCGGGTTGCGAATTGGTAAGAACTACACTTTCATCTCCCTTCTGTACCTACATGAACATGTCATGGGGTGACCTTAACCTTTATTCAGCGCACTTGACGAATTAGTAAGCCCCATTGTTGCCACATACATTCACGGCGTGTACTCAATAAACACGGCAATACGGCAATATACAATCGGAAAATGTGCAAGTTTGTGAAGTGCCAGGTTACAATTAAATGAATATTCACTTTTCTGGATGTGGAATTACAAATGCAGAATTTGAATGAAAATTGCTAATGGCAAATGTGGCAGCGAAAAGCGGCTGTGAACCGGTGTTTTTCTGAAAGGGTTATACTTCACGGTCTATCAGTTCCCGCTCTTTTGATTTGCAAACAATTACAGTAACACTAAAACTAAATGCGTGTAACGCTTTAACTCCATATTGAGCGTGCATGTTTCCTCTAAGAACTGCATGATATTTGGCAAATTTTAGGCCCAAATGACGTCTGTTTGGTGGCTTTTATGTATAAATAATAATTTAAGGGCTTAGCAGAATTTCATTTATAAACGACTTCGTTGCTCACATGTTTTCCTATCTCCGGTTGCTTGAGTAAAAACTGACTGAAAAAATCAGCTCACTCGTAGCATCATTGATCTTAGTGTCGTCATGAGCAAAGTTGAGCAGACCACTTGGCGGTATCAAGCAAACAGTTATTGCTGTTTTTCAACTGCTCAGTTTTCGAGTCACAAGAAGTTTATGATTAATGACCTTGAAATGTAAATCCAAGAGAATTTTTTGTAATATTTCCCCTTAGAAGGACATGACAGGCAGCCTTGTAAGTGCAATTTTTCTTCCATATAAACTCTTCGACATATACTGAATGAAAAATCTTCAGGGCCCCATACACTCTAAGTTAAACTGTGTAAAAAAATGCACGAAAAACTGAACTGAATGTTCTCTGGCACAGCACAGGCTTCCCATCAGGTTTGTCAGTTTTTTGTCAGTTCTGTATGTCTTCTTGTGCCTGTCACTATGGTGGATAAAAACAAAGCTGTCGCTTGCTGTTTGTTAGCCACATCGGCCATAATGTTATCCGAAAAGAAGAAAGCGTAAAATGTAGATTAAGAAGTGATATTTGAAAAGGAATATATCATGCGATGCTCATCTGCTGAATGAATTGCTAGAAACGGATGTTGAAGTTGAGTGCCTTGAGATGATGCCATCGTGGTGTCGGCAGGTAAACTAAGGAAACTCTAGGGTTCCCTGAGTGAGCTGTGCAGTTCTCTGTGTGAAAGACGACTGGAAACAGTTCTGAGGCCTGCTCTATTACCTGCCAAAACTGCGCAGTTTACTCAGTTTTTTTCGTCAGGTATGATGTCACACAGTAAAATTGCTCAGTTTAACTGAGAGTGTTTGGCGTCTTTTACATAATTTAATGGCCTGCCTTCACATAATTCTGCCGTGAATAGTTGGCTAAGTCTTGACGTTTATTTCAGAATATGCTTATGGCGCTGCTAGTTGCTTATTGTATTACATATTTCCTGTATAGATCGGGCTACAAAGAACCGTGTTTGTTCGGTTCACTTCCCATGGTTAGGCAGAGACACAAAGAAGGAGACGGTAGATTCCTTCAGGAGACGATGATCCTAGTGTTGGTGGTACAGAAGTAATACTTGTGGAATTTTTGGAGTGTTTCCATGATTGAGCGCCAAGGACTGGAATTGATAGTCAGTTACATAATCCAGTAAGACAGCCATTTCTTTCCAATTTTACCCCCAGAAATTGCTCAGATTTAACTCTTGTTGACCAAATACTTTTTACAGATTTCAGATGTTTCTTGTTATTGGCAGACTGATCAACGTGACTCTTGCTTCAAGTAGCGCTGTTAGGCAAATAAATGATGTGATTACTGGCAATGATCCTAGTAGCAACGCTAGTGTTAATGAAGTAGAAAATACGCGGTACAGGTTGAATCAAGACATAACACTTGGAAAATTTATGTAGTCAAACACAACTGTTTCACATGAGGTGTATTTAATGACTATATAATGGACAACTACATGTTTCGGCCTGTACTGACCATCTTCAGGTTGTCTTAGGGGAACTTATGATCTTGCTATAAGCACGCACGCGCACGTGGTGTAGAGATGACACACATCCAAGACATAACACTTCCCAGAGAAGAATGTTTACGTGTTAAAGAGGATATAGTGCTGTATTCTTGTGTGTACTTGATTGGGCATGCCAAATTTTTGCGTATAGCATTAGATAAGGTAAATAAAACACGGTTATTACTCTCATAAATTATGGTAATAGCTTTGCTTCCAGCAAATATTTGCACAGTGCAGTTCTTCCCTAATTGTTGCAGTAAATAATGTTGTACAAATATAAGATGTCCCTTGAGTAAGCTATATGTTGAAGAAATTCTCAGTTCAGTTACCAGTTTTTGCTGGTTACGACAAAAGGGATCTTGGCCTAGGACACAGGAGGTTTTACTCTGTACTGAGACTGTACCGAAAGTTTTATATATGGCTCTTTCCAGTTTTGACTTCAAACTCGAACACTTTACAATAATGTAGCTATTTTTAATCCGTTTTCTTGCACTAAATATGAACAGAATATGAACTACAAGATATTGTGGGAATCACAGCTGCGTCAGAGAGGCACCACGGTATGTTTTTAGGTCTGTTTATAGGACGAAATTTGTCCCACAGTATTAAGTATTGATACATTCTTGAAAGCGTAAGCGACAGAAGTGTACACACGTAATGTCGCCAACAGTATCTACAATAGACGCCTGTACTGAATCCATATTGTATGCTCTTTATATTAAACTGTAACTGGTGTAGGCCTAATGCATGTATGAATGTGCGTGTGTGGTTTTGTCGTGTTACAAAATAGACGCGCCTCGCGTCCATTATTCGCAACATTTATAACTACACAACATTATCTTGTGTATGAAGCCGATTCCACTGCATTTCCAAAAACCAGACAGCTTACGGTTTCTCATGGTATTTCTCCAGCCAGGACGCAATGGTCTTGTAGTTCTTTTCACGCCATTCTACACGCAGCGCCAGACTTTCCACTTCCTGCTCCATTTTCCTCTCAGCAAAACTGAATTTTCCTTTGTTTGCGTCGTAAAACTCTTTAAGCTGAAACACAATGCAACCATCGTAACAAACAACTGTCAGAGTGATATCACAAGTGGAGCCAATTTGAACCTGCGCCTTCTGTCTGCTGGCCCTCATTATAGGATCACACACAACGTACTCACTGCTAAAGAAAAAGTAATGTGTGAATTTAATAAATAGCTCCGGGTAAGTGAGTGTTTCTTGAAAAGTTAGTAACCACGCAGGTATTTCGCACAAGGTTTCTAAAAGACCAACAATTTAATCTAATTTCTTGAATACTTTATTGATTAAACTTTCATATCCTTGTACAGAATACTGATTTTAGGCGCGTTCGCAAAATTGTCAAAAGCGATTATTTGTTTCGTCGTGTATGTCTGTCCGTCCGTCCTTCCGTCTGTCCTCATGGGACAACTCGACTCCCACTGGACAGATTTCCATGAAATTTGATATTTGGCATTTTTCGAAAATCTGTCGAGAATATTCAAGTTTCATTAAAATCGGATAATAATAACGGACACTTCACATGAAGACCAATACACATACATTTGACCATATCTCTCTCAATTCTTCTTAAAATGAGAAATGTTTTAGACAACAATTAAAGAGAAAATAAAAAAGCAGTTTATATTCAGTAACGTTTTTTCGAAAATCGTGTCGTTTATGAGATGATGTGGAAAAGGCTGGACAGCCGGACAGACCACAGATGGTAGTATGATACGGCGCATGCACATTGCATGCTGGATGCCTAAGGCTACAAACAAACAAACAAACATTCGCGATATGTAATACCTATTGCTTTTCCAATACAACAGTGGTGGCAAGAACACCTCAATATATCGTTACACGTGTATTTTCTGTCTTTTTTCCAAACTTCAACTAGGAGAAACGGCCTTCTTTGTGTGTTACGCTCCTGTTTAACAAATATACAGATTTTTTTTATGTTTTGCTGACCATGCATCTCAGTATAATCCTAGTAATTAACCAACTTGATTCACAAAAGATTTTGTGCATCAAGTTGGTTAATTACTAGGAGAAACATACAGACATCCTTGTGCAAAACACGGATTTACTAGATGAAGAACAACATCTCTCAGTGACCGTCATACAAATGTATTGGTACTCATGGTATTACTGTATTACAGTTGAAAACTAAGTTTAGTTTTAAACGGAATTCTTTTATAATTCAACTGATATTCCGTTATTATTAGTCCAGTAGGTCTAAGAATGAATGTAGTCTTTCCTGTCTCGTGACCAAAGATCGCAGAAACTCTCAAGAAATTATAGCTGATTGGCTACTAAACTGGTCACGAAAGGTGAGACATCCCCGTTCTGTTATCAGTTTACACATATATTTCTTTCTCCAAGTAAGGTAAAGGTAAAGTGATCCCGTTACAGGCCCGGTGTGGCCCAGAGCGTGGGTAGAAGTATAGCTCTACGCTTCCATGACCACGGCACTAGAAGGGGGTGAGTGGCCAGCAGCACGCCCCGACCGCACTTTACCCCCAGGAAAGAGCCGGTACCCATTTTACAGGAGGCTGGGTGGGCCCCAGGGCCGGTCTCGACGGGCGGAAAACCTCGTCTCCACCGGGATCCGATCCCGGACCGTCCAGTCCTTAGTCCGTCGCTATACTGACTGAGCTAACCGACCCACTCTCTCTCCAAGTAGTCGTACATAACTCACAATACAAGGTACATTATGTTATACGTTTCGGCTTGTATAAGCCATAATAAGGCCTATAGGACTGCTTATGGCTCATTTTACCTTGTATTGTGAATTATGTGTTGCTGCTTGGAAAAAATAAATACAGCTACAAATCTAGTACAATTACAAACTGCCGGTAGACTGAGGTTTGTTTTGAACAAATTAATGGTACACCATTTACAATTTGTTTTCTGTTTCCTTGTGTTTATTATAAGCTCGACTCTCACAGATAAACTGGTGAGCATGATAATTAGCATACAGCAGACAGATACGCCCCCACACTGTGGTTCGCCTCCGTACCTGGTTTGTGACTGGCGAGCATAATTCATGCGCTGCTGCACACATACATTGTGGCAACGGATCCCAAACAAACAAACAAACCAATCTCTGTTGTCGGCTTCTCTTTATTTACACAGCAAATCCAGCTGTAATTTTTTTCTGTCGGAATTCTTCCATCTGCATGCGTTATGATTATTATCGATTACTAAAGATGATCTGTTACTTACGATCACTAGCTATCGCTGTCCACCACTACAATCATTGTCATTTTTCATCACCACGCGCTACTCCACAGCCGAGCTGTTGCAACAAATCGTTATAGATTATTATCGTTTGATGCCAAGTACTGTGAATCTCCGCACGTTACATTACGTGGTCCAGAGTTAATAATAATCTGGAATTTACTTTTTTTCTCTTTTTAGGGAGGTCTTATTCCCGTTTTTATGCACTTTCGTGAAACTGTGAATAGCGACTGTTGGCCTTGTTACGTATGTTTGTCTATCCGTTCGCACGAAACAGCTCGGATCCCACAGGACGGATTTCAAGAAATTTGATGTTCGAGTTTTTTTTAGCTGTCGATAAAGTTCAAGTTTGTTTACAATCTGATAAAAATAACGGCTACTTTACATGGAGACCGGCGTGCTTTTGTGATTATATCTCGCTGAATTGTTCTTAGAATTAGAAACGCTTCAGACAAAAGTTGTGGGGAAAATGAAAACACGTATTTTATGTTCAATAAACATTTTTTTTTCACAAAATCGTGCCCTTATGACGTAATGCGGGAATAGAAGGTACAGTCGGACACATAAAATATGGCCCATGCGCTTTGCATGGTGAATGAATAAGGATACAAACACACAATCAGAATATGTAATATTTATATCTGTTTCATGGCAACAGTGGTTACATGAGAGCGCACCAAATTATGTGTGTGTGTGTGTGTGTGTGTGTGTGTGTGTACATTGCTTGTCTTGTTGCTTGTTCTTAAGAGTGTCGAAAGGGACCTTGCAGTACTTCTGTTCAATATTTTATTGCGAATATTTGTTGCAAATTTAGTTTTCCACATTTCAGTGACTTAACCATTAATCTTAAAATAGCTGGTGTTTTAACCACCGCTGAAAATTTAAACTGCGATTGATTCGGTACGAAATTAATGTATGTTAACACAGCAACATACATTGTGCACGCTCACCTACACATATGACACAAATACATAAGTTTACAAAACATAAATACTCGCGCATATAAGTAGATTCTCATCAAAGTGTCGCAGCCTGTGGATATCATTGGAACTCATTTTAATAAGGAGCGCGCTGAAAGCAGCACCTGGATGCTGTTTCCTCTATCGGCATGCATTGATCCTGTCTGCAGTTATTATTGAATTTAATGGAAATTCCTGCACGGCTTCTGCCTGCCGCGTGACTACAGCGATACGGGCAGAAAAGTTACGGCGCAGTGAATAAAATGCCCCCCCGCCGCGTCACGTTATTATGAAAATGCGTCACCTTTGAGTGTATCTCATTTCTTCTTTCGTACTGGAACTCCATTCAATATTACTTTGACAGTAACGGCGAAATTCGATTTACAGGAAGCCTACAATATTGTCAGTTTATTCTTAGCAAGTCCTGTAACATCTAAATTCAAGACATGAGGCTCGCCGGAAAGGTTAGGCTGCAGAGGACACGTGAGGCTGCAGAGGTCACGTGAGGCAATTCCATTTACTGAGCACATAAATTGCTTCGTAAAATGTAATTAGTATTTTTTTCTGGGTTTGTGGACTGATGGCAATATGAAAAGCCTAATTTGCATTAGTAAGAACAAATAACTGTAGATATACAACAAAAATTCAGCACCAATGCGACAAAAAATACGCACAGCAAATACTACGTTTTAAAGGTACACTGTGCCAATTTGTGGGCCGGGATAGCGTAGTTGGTATAACGACCGGCCCTGGAACCCACTCAGCTTCCTGTACAATGGGTTCCGGGTCTTTCGCGGGGGTAAAGCGGCAGGGGTGTGGCCTCGACCGCCCACCTTCATTTGGCGCTGAGCTTAAATAAAGAGTACAGGTATACTTCTGCTCCCCCTCTGGGCCTTTGTGACCTGTTCTATGGCGAACTTTAGCCTTACTGTGCCACTTTTACGAAAATGAGTTGGGCAGTAATATTGTTAACAATTTTGCACTGTATGAGAGCCAGAGCTTCCTTAGTCTGGCTAACTAATTAACTGCATGGAGCAGAGTCCTTCTTGAGAAGTTAGCCAAGAAATTCCCCTCAACTTATTTTTATGATGGCAGTCAGTAGCTTAAATCAAGATACAAGTATTTTCCGAACTAAGAAATACTTAAATTTATATGACACTTACAGGCGTCCTGAGAGTAAAAATTTCTTTAGTCAAAACGAGGTAAAGCAATCCCTCTATAGATCTGAACAGGCCCTGAGGGTTCCAGGAGGTTGAGGCTCCCAGATTTCAAGACAATCGGTACATCAGCAAATTCTGAGATGGTTCCCAAGATTCCAAGTTGCTACTAAATGCTTCTCATGTAGCCCTCCCGACTTAAATCTAGCAGTAACCAATTTCATGTTTAGTGTAAATGTAAAATAACCACTGCCATCGGGTAATAACCCAATTGCAGTAAATAAATATTATTATTATTATTATAAAGGCTGTAAGTTTGTCAGCTGTACGTACCGGCCACCTTTACCCCAGTAAACATTCCTGGTACTCATTTCTGTTAGAGGCTGTGTAACCCCATGGCCATAGTGTGGCCTGAAGGATTATGTCAATGAAAAATTCCAATGATACCATCGGAATCGAACCCGCAACTTTCCGGTTTGTAACGCAGTGCCTCTACGAACTACAGAGCGCCACCCAATTTATTTAGTAGCTGTCTGAATATCAAGGTCACATTACTTTTCTAGATAAGCTTAATATTTAGTATGGCAATATATGTGCGTGGCACTTACCGTCAAACACAACTATTTTATTGGTTAAATATTGGAAGGTTTACAACTACATGTTTCGGCCCTATTCCTGGGCCATTATCATGTTGTATCACGACCTAGAGTAGGTCGTGATACAACCTGATAATGGCCCAGGAATAGGGCCGAAACATGTAGTTGTAAACCTTCCAATATTTAACCAATAAAATAGTTGTGTTTGACGGTAAGTGCCACGCACATATATTGCCATACTATTTGTATATCACACAATGGGGATGACGCACATAAAGATAAGCTTAATACTTACATCTTTATAGTCGATGTCTGTTGTGAGTCCTGAGACTGCCCCATGAATAATATGGCCGAGCAGGAACTCGTCCTTACCAAATCTGTTAAAATATATATTGAGCGTTACACATCAAGTTCAAACATGTGATATGTCTTGCACAAAACTTATTGCCGACTTGCTGTACAGTGCTTTTATTTTCCATTAATTATTGCTTCGACGTGTTTCGGCCAAAGTTCTTGGCTATCTTCAGGGAGCTCTCAAGTTCATCGACATGTCGACTTAAGTGGTTGACACATAAGCTGCACATGTCGGGGTTGACACTTCGATGACCTGGCGAACTCCCTGAAGATGGCCAAAAGCTGTGGTCAAAATATGTCCGAATAATAACTAATGGCAAATAAAAAAAGCCGTGCAACAATTTGGTATTAAGTATTGCATATGTAACATAGTTGCATGGAAAATGTACAGTAATACACGTGGTATGTCTGTTTAAATGTATAGAGTGCTACACTCCTTGCAAACATGTTGCAAGTTTAATGAAAATATTCGGTGCTGTAGAACAACAACACACGTTTATCCTGTATAATTAAAAACACCGGGCACGGAATACAGCTGTCAGTAAGAAAACACATACTTAACTAAACTCATACTTTTATTGGACTTAGTTCGTCTTTTGTTTGTAGCACAATATTTAGGAGGTTCCATCAAGAGGCAAGAATAATACAACGTGCCAGCTGAGTCAATTTGGCGGTTCTAATCTTCATTCCTGATCCCAGGACTTCAGATTAACTAATGGAATTAACAAATTGCTTGCTTATTTCTCATGAATTTAGACTCAGAGGAGCTTTCCGTAACTCTGCTTTTAAACCAATATCACACTAATAAAAAACGTCCAACATGTGTCAGTCAAATAACACAATTTCGTCACAAACATTTACAATGTGTCACAAAGTCATCTATTAAATTTGCGTTCTGTCTGCAGTAACACATTTCCCCTTGAGAGGGGTAAAGTTAACTGGCCATGTATGCTAATGAAGTGCAGAAAATTACGGTAGGCTGAACACTTAGATCAGTTAAGGGGATCTGAGGAACATTCACAGTTTGGTTGAGACGGCTTCATGTTAGAAAAGGTTATTTGTAAGGCAGAGAAACAGATGACAATATCACCATATATGTGTAGCTGCACCATAATTAGATACAGTAAAGTACAAATATGTATTAAACCGTCTACATGTTTCGGCAGAATTGTTAGGTTGCGGATGCACTGCAAGCATGTTGTTTAGAGGTTAGCGGCATAGTAGGTTCGTGGCGGGAATGGGATTTTAACCGACAACAAGACACTTTTCCAGACGGCAGCATTGATTCCCATCACTGTAAGCTATCCCATAGCTTTGATCTTGTGGCGAGGGAGAGGAATGGTCATTGCAACCGACTGGTTAAGTTTCTTGTCCTTGGTTGAAACCCCTCTCCCGACATGCAGCTGCTTCCCCGCTAACTTCCAAGCAACAAGCTTGCAGTGCTTTTGAACAGTTCTCTAACAGCCCGCGTGCAGCCATCTTCAGGGAAATACTATTTGTTTGTTTCAGAACGAAGGGTGGAACCTGCCAGTGTGTTAGCAGTTCGCTCACCATACGTACGTATCTGATGGAAGTGAAGAGGCGACATCTCAGAAGCCTCGTTAGAACCAGCAATATTGCTTGTATATTTATCGTAAATACTGTTAGGGAAATATTAATTTCCGTGTCAGGGTGCATTAACTGTCTGCTTCACCACGGGTCGTTTAACGTTTGGTACAGCTTACAGCATTCAATGGGCAGCAGGTTTTGATATTAGAGGTGTTAATCCCTTCGGATATATTATCAAATATTCATTTGTATTCGTATGTGTTTGTACATACATTTATGCCAAGATGTATTTTTATCTAGTAGAAGAAACTTGAAATATAAAACAAGAATACAAACTGATGAGTCTAACAAATGTCGCTCTTCCCTGTATTTGTAAGATGAAATGTTGGATAAAGACCTTTAATTGACATTTGAATTTTTCACGAAAGGGAGGGATTACCAATATTGCAATCTTCTGGGATGTAAGGCCAGGTGCCAAGCTACACGGCTTCTTATCGCATAAGAACTCGATTCGCACATCTGAAATTAAATTTTGTACCGATTTGGAAGAGTGTGCTAATTAAGTAGGTTATTTGTGCGTGATTTCCAGCTTCCCTTGGGGTGTAAATTAGATCGTGCTCTTCTTTGATGTTATGCAGCATAGATTGGTATTTAGTTACCGTTGTTTCGGAACCAATGAGATGGAACCGATAGATTGCTCAAAAACGTCGGCAGCTAACTACCAATCTACGTTGCCTACTAATCCAAAAAGAACAAATATCTCAGGATAGATTTTTTTTTTTAGAGAATGCAGTGCCAGTTGTCGGTTACCAAAATTAAGGGAAATCGGAAGTGGTGACAACAAAGAGCAATTGCTCATTTTGTTGCCACCTAGAACATTAATTTGGATAATGCAGAAAAGGGAATCTCTCACGTAACTTGCCAAGCAGGCACTAAGAGGATGTAGAGTTATGGTTCTACCCTTATTCGACCCAGGCGTTAGAAGGGGGTGGGTGGTCAGCGCCACGCCCCGGTCGCTTTACCCCCGGGAAAAAGACCCGTTGCCTATTGTAAAGGAAGCTGGGTGCGCCTCGGGACAGGTCTAGATGGTTCTGGAAACTTTCTTCTCAACGGGTTTCGAATCTCGTACCGTCAAGCCCAAGCCCGTAGCGACTTACTGTACCGAGCACACCTGCATATTGTAGCAGATATTAAAAAAATTGTTATGAGTAAGGCATGTAGCAGGAATTTACTGTGGAAGGATAGTTAAGAAGATATTTTAGAGTAAATCGGAGGGAAGGAGAAGAATGGGAAGAAACAGACTGAGATATCTCGAATGTGTAGAATAAGATATTCGAGAGATAAAGGTGAAAAGATGGCGGCAGAAGGCAGTACATAGAGAAAAGTGGATTTTATTAATAAGGGAGGCCAAGTCTCTTAGAGGGCCGTAGAGCCAAGGAATAAGTAATTGGGAATTCTGATTGAAGCTGGTGAAGGATGTGAGCCCCCCCCCCCTTTTTTTTACTTTTGATGCCGGACTGCTCGCTAGAAGTCAGTATTCGGAAGGTCCTGCGACCGGTCATCTCGACACAGGTTTTTCTTGGTTTCCCTGTACATATAAGCAAATGATGAGATGGTTCCCAAGATTCCAAATTGCCACTACATGCTTCTCATGTAGCCTTCCCGAATTAAGTCTAGTAGTAACCAATTTCATGTTTTGTTTACATGTAAAATAACCACTGCCACCGGGTAACAACCCAAATGCAGTAAATATGTTATATTATATTATTTGTCACATTCTGAGTGAGGGATACACTATTTCGTCTTGTGAAATCTTTGACTACATGAACTTACTTGTCGTAGACGGCTTCCCAATTACTGCGGATGAAGTTGAAAGCCACCCTGGAGCTGACAATATCCAAACGCATCTCATTCCATACGATAACAGCATCTTGGAGCCGGAAACCCCCGGTGCCCTCCACGGTCTTGTTCAGCAATCTGGTGTTTTGCAACAGAATGTCGTCCTAGTTTTACAATTTGTCTTTTGTAGGAGTGCTGTCTTGACCTGTGACACAGATCTCTTTCTGGATGCATTAAGCTTAGTCAGTATTATGTGACCTTGGAAATAAAGAGATAAATTTCTGTGGGCTGCAAAATTGTGGCTTCACTTAAAAGCCGTCATCAGTTTCTTCAATGGTACAGCTTGGAACTCAAATGATACAAAAATGTAACTGCAAATGTAGAAATAAGTTGTGCCATAGCTTTCGTTATTTTTCTGAACGTTTCTGTTTTATAGTTGCTTTTTTCGTAATTCGTGTTTACTTTTGTTCTGTTCATTGTTATTTCCCTGTCTGACGGTAATTTGTCTTAAACATCAAGCGGTAGTTATTTATACAATTCTGTACTAAAAAGAAACTTCCAGGAGCTGTATGTTATAAAAATAAATGATTTTATGTGCTGTTTAACAAAGGTATGAATATTCACTTTAAAATGAGGGGTTTGGAAAAAAAACAGAGCGATAAGATTTGTCACCAGAGAAGCAGTAGTTACGAATTGTGACTGATCTGGAACGTGTGAAGTGTGACATGACGTAGCTCTGTGCTGAACAGGCCGCGAAATAAATGTGTGTGTGTGTGTTAGTGTGTGTGCATGACAAGAGAGACAGCTTAAAATGGCGGTTTGTTTGGTCCGTGGAGTTGGCTTCCGCCACCGAAATATATCGGAATGTAGCTTGAATCCGTATTTTGTAACCGTTGTATGTGAATATTGTTGGTTCAATCTTTGGATAATAAACTGAAAGCCTTTTATTACCGCCGACATACACTGCAGTCTGCAGGTGCAGCCATACTTGTACTCACGTAAGCAGAAGCCATTCATGGCGTGTACACACGAGGCTCGCCAAGAGCACATCCGACTCCGAAGGTTTGTGTACTGCCGCATGGTAGCGCTGCACTAGGAATTCCCACGCTCTTCTGCCACCTGTTTTTACTGCTGTGCAATAGACCTCCTGGCGCACGTCGACAGCGATCCTGCACACACACACACACACACAAATACATACATATATACATACATGCATGCTTATATATACGCACATATACATACATCCATACGTGCATTCAGTACGTATATAAAGGCATACATATGTACATACATACATGCATTCATTACATATACGCATGTATGTAATGAATGCATGCATACATACATGCATTCATTACTAATATGCATTATTTACATATATGCATGCATACATACATGCATTCATTACATATATGCATGCATGCATACATACACACATCCATACATGCATTCATTATATATATACATGTATAATATATACATACATAAACACATTCATTACATATATGCATGCATACATACATAAAACACATACATACCTCCATACGTGCATGCATTACATATATACATGCATATATACATACATACTTATATACGTACAGACAGGCCTCAGGCCTGTCTGGCAGTTATAGATTAACTCACACTTATAGGCCTCATTCACAATGCAAGCCAAGCCGAGCCGAACCGAACCGAACCGATTCGGCTTGGAAAACGAACGTAAGTTATGAAATTGAAGCATTCAAACTGCACGCCGAACCGAGTCGAACCGAGTCGAACCGAACCAGACCGAGAGTGTTCACTGGCTGATGTTTATTTTCACTCGCCAGCCGACGACCTTCTGATACCCTGTGCTCTGTTAGTGTCTGTAGCCGTCCAGACCCGCCATGGGTTCCACCCAGCCTCCTGTCGTATGGGTACCCCGTCTTTTTTCCCGGGGGGTAAGGCGGCCGGGGCGTGGCATTAACCACCCACACCATCCACCGCTGAGGTTAAAGAAAGAGCAGAGCTGCACTTCTACTCCCCCTCTGAGCATTCATGACCTTTTCCAGGATGAACTTTACCTTCGACAGTGTCTGTTCACCACAGTCATAGCAAGACGTAATACGAACTCTGTCGCTCCGTTTGCACGGATTTAAAGTGTTCCACGTTTTTCGGACGACCCCGAGGTGCTGTACACTTTTGGGCTATTCGGACGAGGGGATTAAGCCCCGATGCAGCGTCTGAATGGAAATCGGGCGGTTAAGCCTTTAGTGACGGAGAAATCAGCTGCTGTAAGGCGAGTAACTTTGAAGGACAAATAACAGTTGAAGACAAGACAAGGACTGTATAGAGAAACAGAAAACAGTGTCTCCTTAATAGACATAGCTTGACCATGTTGGACGTGTTGGAAACTGATTAACCTTTTGGCGCCGGAATTATTTTTTTTTTAATTTTAGCACACCCTATATATAAAATGTGAATAATACTGGAACTAAATACGTTAGAATTATGAAACAAACTGCATTTTGAAGAGAAAAAAACGGAGAGTATATACCATGTTTAAAATATTCAGTACTTATATTTGTTGAATAAATGTATAAAATGCAACTTTAGAGGTTAG
>Ga0131853_10012018_pt1 | contig 15848 bp, 10 predicted proteins | sample TergutLab28metaG_FD_92764 | JGI IMG/M metagenome (GOLD analysis project Ga0131853, IMG submission 92764) | Labiotermes labralis P1 segment gut microbial communities from Petit-Saut dam, French Guiana - Lab288 P1 (version 2) (version 2) | ecosystem: Host-associated > Arthropoda: Insects >...
AACCCGAAGGTTCATCACCGCACTCACAAGCGTCCACCACCTGTCTCTATCCTGGGCCAGCCCAATCCAGTCCATATACCCACATCTCACCTCCTGGAGATCCATCCTAATATTATTCACCCATCTACGTCTAGGTCTCCCCAGTGGTCTCTTTCCCTCCGGCTTCACCACCAAGACCCTATACACCCCCTTCTCCTCACCCATACGCGCCACATGCCCAACCCATCTCATTCTTCTCGATTTTATCACCCGCACAATATTGGGTGAGGAGTACAAATCATTTAGCTCCTCTTTATGGATAGCTTACCTTTAGATACATAAACATAAATTGTATCTGCTTCTGTATTGGACGCTCGGCAAGTGTAATTGCCGGAATCGCCGTGTGTGGCGTGGTTGATGATGAGGCGGCTGTGGGTCTTGGGACCAGGCTCGGTGCTGACGGTGACACCGCCTCGCGATGTGTCGTAGTTGATCATGCGCTCGTTGTGATACCAGAATACGTATTGTGGTGGGGACGGGCTCTGAAACAAGACATCAAATGGCACATTCGGTGGGAGCAGGACAACATCTGTACAGCGAGTGGGGGCAGGACAGAATACACGCAAGTATCACACGTACAGTTCGGGTCTACGCTCTGCGTCTCCGATCAGAACTCCAACACGCCTATTCCACTAGCGGTTGCAGTCCACTTTACACCACACCTTGCCCGCTCGTCCAGTCGGCAGCAATCAGACGGTTTTTTTTTTTCCCATCAGTCGTCCCAACAGATTTCTCCAGCGTCCCGGGTAGCAAATGTTGGTTCCGAACTGTAGGTGGACCGACACGTGGCGAGGAAAATTAAGAAAAACATTTATTGCCGGTGTTCGTGAGTAGCGCGTTTCATGTATTATTATTATTATTATTATTATTATTAAATGCTTTAAAAATAAATCACGACAACAAAAGCAGGAGCTCGACTGCCACCTCAGATCAAGTAGGTCTAGGCTTCCAAAGATAAACACCAGCTGCAGGTACAAGCACTGCGTATTACCAAAGACCGCGAAGCACGGACTTAGTCTCGCCTCAGGCGAACTGATTTAATAAGCCTGCGAGCAAAAATGAACAATTTTAATTCGTATTGACAGAATAATAATTTTATATCATTTCGGAAAAACTGAAGTCTTAAATACGGCTTCCCTCCTTATTTGAAAACATAAAGTGGGTATCTATGTAAACAACCAACTTGACGCAAAATCTTTTTCTTATATTTATTTATTCCAATTCTCTACATGTTTCGAGTAACCAAGTGCTCATTATCAGGAGAGTCAATTGCATCAATACGACCTCCGGTATATGTCATTGTATGTAGGTGACCGTGTGGTATGCAGGCTTAGCGTTCATACCACACATCACCTACATACAGTGACATATACCAGAGGTCGTATTGATACAATTGGCTCTCCTGATGATGAGCACTTGGTTGCTCGAAACATGTAGAGAATTGGAATAAACAAATATAAGAAAAAGAATTGTGCGTCAGTTTGGTTATTTACAAAGATTGTAATAAATTGTCAAATTGGCGCAGGAAGATGTAGAAACGTCGAACAACCTGCTAAATAATAATAATAATAGATACTTTTCTGGGATTCAAGCTTTCTAGGGAATAAGCATATATTTCATAATCAAAACAAGAATTTTATGCTTTAGGAATGTGGAACGCGGTCCTCTAGGTCAGGCCTGACGAACCAATGGCAAGCGTGCCCAAAATGGCACACGGAAACATTTCCTTGACACGCGGCTTTCACTGCTGTCCCATTTTTTTAATACATATTTTGCCAGACCAGCGTCTCTATATTGTGAAGAATATGTGCCCCACATATACTCATATCTTACTGCTTAGAGGTTGTATGTTGTTTACCGTTGCTACCAAATAATACTACGAATGGAACAATTTTACACAAATCGGGAGCAGCATGAAGTGACGACTGGGTGTTTATCACTGGGGGTGCCGGCCTGGCGCTGAATGGGCGAATACATGGCACTGGACAATAGTCTGGAAATCTTCTTTTCAAACAGGAAGTAGTAGCAGCCCCAACACTTCCACATTTTCTTCCTTCTCACATTCTTCGACGAGATCTTTATTAGAACTATAATTATTATACTGTGCATTAATTATATAATTATAATACTAATTAATAATAATGAGGGAACACTTCAAGAATTTATTTTACTCTTCAAATTTCCCATTGGCACTCGCAAGGAATTCTTCGAAGCTTGTTCTCAATTTGGACACCCCCCCTCAAAAATGTTAGCCAGCCCTGCTCTAGGTTTTGTATTGTGGGGTTCTGCAGCCTCGTAGATTACCAAGTTTTCCACGGACCTTCTACCTTCAGAGTCTCCCCTGCATGCCTGAAGATGGGAGAAAAATTTCTCTGAAGGCTTTTATGGTTTTGTGCTGCTGGATTTCTTTTTTATTTACATAGGAGAGCTGAAATGTCCTACTTTTTGCAACCCTCATCACTCGTCATAAACATGCGTAAAGCTGCTCATTTTATTGAGCTTGTACAAAATACACAAATTCAATAATTAGAGAGTTCCAATTAGTACGACCAGATTCTTACCTCTAAACTATTGTTTGAAAAATGAATTCCAACGAAGGAATGTGATCATTTTAATTGGAACAACAAGAGAAACAGTCTTACGCAGAAGAAAAAAATCATAATACACTTTCACTTCGACTAAATCTAAGGCAAAAAGCTTGCTACTTTCGATAAACAGTCTAGTTAGACACGGAAGAGGAAATTTTGATATCTCGTTTATCATTTTCCGGGTATTAAGTGTACCCCCAATTAGCAGCACAGCTGAGCGTGTAGGCTGATTTACTTCGAGCAGGTGGAACAGATTTGGCCCCTTCGAACAGAAGACAGGATGATATTCTGCGACTCGAGGATCATGAGAACCAGGAGTAGAACTACTGAGAGCTAACTGCTTTATCAGTTGTGTGAATTTGCAAGATTTGCAAGTAACATAATTGTATCGCAAAGCTATGAACATCCAAACCCAGAATTCCTGCTAATTACGGATAGGTGCTGCTGAATACACACACCATCAATTGCTACACATTTTCAGGAAAAAGTCATTAGGGACTGAAGACGCGCCCTTATGTTAGTAATGGGTTTTAAAGGGGAAAATTTATGTATCCTGTACTAAAACAGAAATTATTATTACACAAACACAGAGCTTCTTTGCATTTACAGACACAAGTCAATCTAATATTGGAATTTTTTTAAGCAACAAATTTACCCACTGACTCTCTTCTTCGTTGCTTGTCCAGACTCACACTTCGAGCCCACAGATACTTCTAAGTCGTCTCTTCACACAGGGCAAAAAAGATCAGAATCGTCAAAAAAACACCATCGCCCATGTCATTGAGTATATTTGTGTTGCAGGTTTTTTTGAACTGAAGAATCAAATCCAACCAGATGCCACTTATTTCTTTATTACGCTTATGTTATGCTCAACATGTATCGGGCACCATTATGCCCAGCATCAGGAGCTTACGACTATAGCGTTTGGTTACCACACAGGCCGTCTGGTTCTCGAGTTGCTGCTGGTTGGGAGTTAAGTGCAGGCAGGATGGATGAGTGTCCGGACCGAAGGCTGTAACACGACTTGTTGCAGGCTGAACCGACTGCACCAAGTATCCAACACACAGCGAACAAAGAACTAAACGACAAATGTGGTAAATCAACAGCATAGTCCCAAGCTCCTGATGATGGATATACTAATGCCCGAAACACGCTGAGTACATAAGAAGTGAAATAAAACAGCAAGTGACATCAAGTTGGTCTTTTATTCTTCAGACATACTGCCTGACTTAGTGTACAAACCGGGCCTACTTCAGTAATGTCATATCTAAAACCATCTTATCTAAACTGTTGTCTTTTTCCTTCGGGTTGACAGATCTATTACTGCACGCATTGTCTGCAACTTTCCGTTAGTTCTTAATCGTCCGAGCCCAGCCTACTCCATGTCGAAACATCAACAGACACTAGGAAACTCGAGGCGCCCCTGACAGTACGACACGACGATTGAAGTGCTACACACATTTAGAAAAGCCCCAGTTTCCTCCTCTTCACCTTCTTGCATGCCTCTGAAAATTAAGACATGACTTTACAAACGCTAACAATTATTCATAAATCGACTCGCGCAACAGCTCTGATGACATTAATCTTCAGAAAAACCGCTGTGAGAGCTTACAACTGACACTGTACAAAACTTATTGGTATCATCTTATTAGGATTCCTATAATTCAATTTGACAGTGCTTCACATAAGCCTTAAACTGAATAGCAACAATTGTCTTGAAAATGACTCGTCCAAAAGTTATTACAAGCCAGAAAATAAATATAACAAGAGTCACAATTTTTTATCTGAAGTATGATCAATATTTAACCAAACGGGAAATAATTTAGTTATATTACGTGTTGATTATTATGAAACTGTGACTGTGCTCTGCTTCCAATAAATAAGTCAGTTTCAAAAGCGGCAATACTCCATTCCATACGTACATATGAGACCCTTAGTACAAACACAGTAAAATAGCAAACTGTGTGATACCTTAATTGAATTTTGAACTTTGAATGCTGCACTGGTAGTTTAATTAGGTGTGGAACGAAGCATCTAGTGAGAAACACACACATATATTGATCACTTTGTTTCACTATTTTCAGAACATAAATGAAACCGTAATGAACTTCAGGATTCAGACTCCAAACATGCATCCAGTCGCACCAACCGCACGACACTGACATTCCCAGACATCTGACTCGCCCTTCATTGTTCATATTGGAAATGGGTAAACATTAACAGTTTCAAGCTAAACACAGCAAAACCAATTGGCCTCTAACTGTATAAATTAAATATATTGGTATTCAATATTACTTCTATGCTTTTATTTACATATTACTTATTATTTAACAATTTCATAATCTGAAACAAATCATCGATATTGTGCACTACTGCGAAGTTCACTGTCAATATGATTATAAATTTTATTTCATTTCGGAAAAACTGAAGTCTTAAATACGGCTTCCCTCTTTATTTAAAAACATAAAGTGGGTATCTATGTAAATAACTGACGTGACGCACAATTCTTTTTCTTATTCGTATTTCTGCACTTGCCCAGTTGATTCTTTACAATATTATATCGAACAGATATAGGTATTACGTATCGGAAAGTCAGCAACACACACAAAGTGAAGTCGTAGGTAGGTTTCACCCTTTTTATAGGCCACGAAGGCCCTTAGGGTGATTGAGGTATAGCTCTACTCTTTCTAGGACCTCGGCACTAGATGGGGTGGAGGGTTAGCCCCACGTCCCGGACGCCATTACCCCAGGGAAAGACTCGGTACCCATTTTACAGGAGGCTAGGTGGACCCCAGCGCCGGTCTGTACGGGCGGAAAATCTTGTCCCCATCGGGATTCTATCCCGGACCATCCAGCCAGTAGTCAGTCGCTATACCGACTGAGCTCCCGGGCCCACAAGTGCAGTCGTATTACCATCTAGTACATAAGTAAAGGTAAATGTAAATTTCATCCTGCTACATGCCATGAAGGCAAAGGAGGTTGAGGGGATAGATGCATAGCTGTATGCTGTCTTTAACCTCTCCGCTAGATCGGCGTGGCTGGTCAACGCCACGTTCCGGCCATCTTACCTCCGGGATTCTCCGTTAGCCATTGTACTGGAGGCTGAGTGGGCCTTGCGGCCGGTCTCGAAGGAGGCGGAATATCTCGCTCTGAACGGGATTCGAATCCCTAAAAGTCCAGCCAGTAGCTAGTGGCTATGCACGTGAGTGGTAGTGGTAGCTGTCAGTACTTAGCGAGGTTCAGCAACTTATATACCTTAATTACATCCTTCCGTGATTTAAAATACATACGAGCGATGAAGTTTGTTATGCAAACCATCGGTCTTACTGTTCAGCTATCCATTCCAACGAGTGGCTACACCACACCACACCAAAATCAATTGTTACATTTTGTATGCAATACCGTAAGTTTGAACCTCTTCAGGCACGAAATTAATCTATACACCAGTTAGTAATTAAGTTACTACAACACGTGAAACAAACAGAATGACCACTACAAAGACCAGCTTGTAATTGACCTAGAGCGAAATAACAGCTGTTTATCCGAAACTAATATGAAACATGAACGTGTATACACACCGTGGACATGACGAAATACCTCGCAAAGAGCCTAGAGTCACTGAATGTTCCGATGAATTACAAATGCGGTGTTTCTTCAGTTACTACCCTTTCAGAGGACATTACAATAACAGTATTGGTCCTAACTCTGTCATAACCTGGGCTGTTACTCGTGGATAAGATTAAGAAATTTGTTCGCTATGAGACGTAATCTGAAGTTAACAGCAACCAAAGTAATGGAGTATAAAATAAACACACAGATTTCATGACAATCGGCATATGAAGGTGTTAATGTTGTCAGCCCTATGCACCGGCCGCCTTAACACCCAAGAGATACTCCTGATATTCATTTCTGTTAGAGGGCAATTAAAAATTCCAATGACACCACAGAGGATCGAACCCGCAACCTTCAGGCTTGTAGCGCATTGCCTCAACCAATCGCGACACAACGCGATAGTGCCTCTACAATTGCCATCTGTTTGTGAGGTATTACATTCCGTAATTGCAGAGCACTCATTACGTGCTACCAGTGTCGTCATCACCTCAGAAGATAAAATGCCCTTCAACTTAGTTTACTGATGAAGTGAATTCAGCTGGATATGTTCTATTAACAGATGGACATAGGAACACGGTAAATCAATGAAACGAGAATTTGTTATTCATGTGGTAAGACGGTACGCCTCTATAGAAATGCGACCAGTAGGTGGGCTTCTTATCAGTCTTCCGCTTTTAGAGGTGAATGAATATGGAGCATCAGATTTGGCGGGAAGCACGTTGTGTAGTCAATTGTCTACCACATGTCATGTCTCGCATGAAATTCCCCGAGTCGAACCTAGAGAATCGCGGTGGCAGTCAGAATCGCAGTCGTGGCCTAACCAAAAAGCTTCTACATAATCTTCATTACAAAATGGAAACTAGCTGTTGAAATCCTACAAACACCACAAGAGACACTAAACTGCAGTGAGCACATCCAGAACCATAAACAAAAGCTGGGCCAAATTGCTGCTTTAGCTTATACAAAATGAGTAACATAGAACAAGGGCGAATAATTGGCTGGAAAGAACGCGCTGCAGGGTTGTAAGCAGAGGCTCCTCACGACACTTCCGTGCTTCGCAGGGTGCAGCTCCTCTGTTCAGAAAATATACAGTGTACTACAGCAGATATCACAAACAGGCACATAAGCAAAATGGTGAACCAAATTTTACAGAACAGTTGCAGGAATATCTGACCTGAAAGGACTCGGCATATAAATGAACGCACGATGATGACCTAATCAATGACTCTTGCTTATAATTATACATTTTTTTTTCTAAGAAAACCTATAACCCACCAAATTTTCAAATTTCTTCTACTTATCATCATCATCGTCATCACAGGCTTATTAAACGTCACATTTATTATATTACAGTACTGCTAGTGTTTGGAAGTATGGCGTTCAACCTGCCACTGAATAGAGCTAAAGTAAGAGGAGGATGGAATTTGATATAATTTATTCTCTTATATTTTGTTTTATTGACCGAGCATCTCGATACATCTGTGTAATAAAAACCAACTTCATGCACTGTTTATCCTCAGTTTATTTCGCCAATCAACCTCTACATGTTTCGGGCATATTTTTGGCCCATCATCAGAGGGTATATTGTTGATATACAACAATTGGTACGTGTTGTGCTTTTCAGTTGACTGTCTGTTGGCCGGCCGGCCAATAGACAGTCAACTGAAAAGCACAACACGTACCAATTGTTGTATATTAACAATGTACCCTCTGATGATGGGCCACAAATATGCTCGAAACATGTAGAGGTTGATTGACGAAATAAACTGAATATAAATAATCTTCATGTTTGCACCGTGCATCAATAATAATTAAACATTTTACTATCCAACTAATGCACAATATATAATCTGCAGTTACAATTAAAATTATAATTCGCACACAATGAACTACACACACGTACAACAGGTCACAATATGCTGTCACAACACCGACCTTGTCCATGTCAACGGACACGATAGAATCATTCTTGTAATTTTTAGCCAAGCACTGTATTAGCCTCCCTGATAATGGCTCCTCTGTGATCCGAAACATGCTGCAGCACTACTAAATATTTTACAATTTTAATTGTATCTACATATTATACGAGTATATTGTGCATTAGTTGGATAATAAAGTGTTTAATGAGGATAAATAGCGCATCAAGTTGGTTTTTATTGTACAGTTGTTCTCGTATAATTTCATGTTTTCGTAATCGGCATATTTCACTGGAAATTAGATCGACGTGGATACGTCGAGGAGGTAAAATAAGTGGAACGTGCAGCACACAGGGTTAAAGTAAGGAATTTATAACACTGGTCGCAAAACCTGTCGATAATATAAACTCTATAGACACAGACACAATATGTGAAAGACTGTATGGCACAGACATGAATAATAACAAGACATAACTGTGGAACTGTTTGAACATGGTAATGTACTTTCTGAAATAATTCGATAACTGTCGTGTCTACAAGAAGTACATTTGAGCCAATATTAGTACCAGGTTGCTCTTGATAATGTTACTTTTATTTCCTCATTCGTAGCAGCGTTATTATTTAGCCGTCCATAGACTAGTACTAAATATGCACATTTACCACACCACTGAATATTAACAAACTCTGAATTTTGCCACACAGCGGTCTTTTGTCTACGATTCCGACTATTAACGCCCATTGTTTCGTTAAACATTGACCGGTTGGTCTTTTTCAATGAAAGAGATACATACTGTATGCAATGTTGCAGGATACCGATGTTTATACATATTTTAGTTGAATTACAGTCTGTACGTTAGTTTTTTAAAGTGTATTATTAGGAATTTTACTATAGATGTAGAACAGCTGTTTATGTAGAGTTCCTTTAGGAACTACTTGTTAATGATTATAATTGGATTGCCAGGTCAATCGGACTCGACTTCCTTGCTTTATTTCATATTATTTTTCTCTTACTATACACTTTACTCCCCGACTGCTGGTATTAATATTTATTGTTAGTGCATTTTTATTATGTTATTATCATTATAAACATTTTTCTAAAGTATTACTGACAGAACGTGTTGAAGAAAGTAACTTAAACACATTAAAAATATCTAAGTTGGCGGTTCTATGTCACCAGTGTTACAGGTCATGAGCCATTTCAGGGTACTTCATGCCATACAGTGTTTAATGACTTTTCATTTCACTGGTCGCTTGTTTGTGTTCTGGAAGGGGTCCCTGTACTGTTCTTAATTTTGTCAGTACGCATTATGTGTTGGAACATGTAAAAGAGTGTATTTGTAGAAACGTTTTTAACCATCTCCAAATATATTTGAATAAAATGATATTTTGGTATTTCTTTTGTTCCTACCAACGATCAACTCCGGCACATACAAGTGTGGAAGTAAAGTCAACGTTCGTGTCCTGCACCACTCTACTACCTGAATTGCCCGTTTTTTTTTCCAGACACAGTGAAAGTTGCCCATTTTGTAGAGAATTATAGAGACATCGTGGCCTGCAACACGAATATGAAGACTGAAATCCGATAAACACCACCTTCGCGTGAAATATATGTGTTTCATGGGAAGGACAGGAATATCAGCACAGTAGGCGGGGCTGAAGTAACGTGATCTTCCTGACCACAAGCGAAGTGACGAACCGTGTTCAGTTTTGTGGGTTAGTTCTCCGGCATTAGACGTGTGTGTGTGTGTGTGTGTGTGTGTGTGCTGTTCAGAGACAGGCAGACAGGTGTGCTTACAGGCAGAGAATGAAGTTGGTTATCTCAGGCGCTGAGAATATCTGGCCGTAAGAAAGCGAAAGCAATAGGGGGACTGAAAACATATGGCTATACAAAGGAACATAATGTGCGCCGGAATGTAGTGCATAAAATTATGAGAATTGCTTACGAAATTACTGTTGGAAAACTTTAGAATTTAGAGTTTAGAATTTATTTGCCGAGTCGCAGTACGTAGTTTTGTCGATGTGCCCGTTAAAACTAAGTTCCCCGCAGTGCTCATCCTTTGTGTTAATCCTAGGTTTACTCTATTCTTGCCGTACAATGTTGTTCCCCATGATTTTTCTTTAGTTGTTAGCTTGTGTTCTGTGCCTTGTTTCCTATTGTACAGCTTATAGATCCTACGTACATGCTCGTTCTTTCTCTCCCCGCCAACTCAGTTCTGTTGCCTTCAGCTGGTTTTCTCATGTACATTCAGTTTCACGTAGAAGGGTACCTACATTTCTCAGTTCTGTGACTTTGTTGCCAGTGACTTGGAAAAATTTGAAGTTTTGCTTTGTCCGCGTATTTTATTATTTATTAGAATCCAACTAAACACACTGATCAAACAGTGTATTTAGTTGGATTGTGATAAATAATACAGTTTAAACAGTTTGGTATAAAAAGTCATATAAATAAGTTTGTATGAAGAAGGGACGAATGTATTGAAACTCATCATCACGAAGGAGGACGTGAAAATAACGTTTAAATCAGGCGGATCATTATTTTTTGAGCGTGTATTAAGCTGTCTGACATTTTCAAGCAACATTCTACACGATGTGCACTGCGTTTTTAGTATATCCGTGCAGGTAAATGTGTACATTGGCTCCATGCCTTCGGTCATTACCTTACTTTCAAAAATGCTTAAAACCCTCTAGTAATTTTCACACACCGACTTCATTTACCAAATGTTCCTTCTTGTAATGTACACCTCTATGACGCCCACAGATTAATAGCTATGTATATTCTGAATTAACAAGGGCACATACTTTCGTTAAGACACCAGACTTAATAAATGTAGAGACGAAACTTGTGACAAGGAACTCAGTGAATCTGATGTTTATTGGACCGTGCATCATTGTGATAACTGAAGAATAAAAACCAACTAGATGCCACTTATTATTTTATTGTACTTTTCATAGGCTCAACATGTTTCGGGCACTACTATGTCCATCATCAGGAGCTCGCGACTATGATGTTGTTTACCACATTGGTCGTGTCGTTCTTGGTTTGCTGTAGGTTGGAGGTTAGGTGCGGTTAGGCTGGAGTAGTGTCCGGGCTGCAGCAAACCAAGAGCGAAACGACCAATGTAGTGATCAACATCATAGTCGCGAGCTCCTGATGATGGGCATAGTAGTGCCCGAAACATGTTGAGCCTATAAGAAGTGCAATAAAATAATAAGTGGCATCTAGTTGGCTTTTATTCTTCAGTTAAGGAACTCAGTGTCTGGCACTGGGATTGTTTCGCATTTAATACAGCAAAGTCGTCGCTCTCGTAGCCGTAACCTAGCAGATTCAATAAAAAAATATGGACGTGAAAGTATCGTAGATTATGTGCGAGTTCACATTAATTCGATATTATTACACAATTACACAAGAAGGTAACAAGAAAGAATAAAATCATGACGTTCTCTTTTCTTAACTAAAACACTCGGGTTGCTCTTTGTGAGGAAAACTTCTCTTTGGCTTTATCTATATTATTTACCAAAATAAGTGGGTATTCCTGTCAAAAAGATAAATAACGAAATATAATATATTAACATGTGGAGTTTCACACACTCACGCTGTAATAGGAAGAGGATAACACGTGTAGACACTCTAATTTCTCAGTTTTCGTTATTTATATGTAGAGAATACAGTATGAATTTTGTCAGAATCCTCTGACTCTGGATATCTATATTACTTCTAAGATTTCGTACATTCTGCAAACACAAAACATTATTTGACCTTTAGTCAACCACAACAGGAATTTCTTTAGTTATGAACAATACGTTACTATTTGTTAGTGTTTTTTAAGGTTTTGTGCATGTATAACCGGATTAAGCATAGTTGTATAAGTTTCATTGTTGATTTTCCCCGTTACTGATTTTGTAAGTTTCCAGATTTATTAAAAGAGGAACTGACTGGCCTTCTTGGAAGCGAAATCTTGCCCTTAGCAAGAAGAGATTAATTTAACGGCTTGTTGCAAGCTTTCAAATATTCAAAGATACGGTGTTCTACAGGGGTGTGTTACCATGACAGTGTGTTTCTTAGCAACAGACTTCCACTGTCACTACTAATTTACTGTTTAAGGCTTAGAAGCTATTTTGTTTACAGCGAGGTTTATAAATAAAATTATGAATTTTTGCAAGAGTTTATTTATACCTTCCATATGTTTATTGTAATGAGATCCTTTATTTTCCTATACACAATTCAGATGTTAGTTTTTTTAATAAAATCGCACTGTATTCTCTGCGAGGTATGAATATCAGATTTATAAAAGCAGAGATTAATTTTCTATTTTATGTATTTATGTATGTAAGTATATATGTACGTGTGTATACAAAAGACAATTAAACCATTTGTTAATCATATAAAAAAAAAGGCACGCAAATTCTTGCCAGCAGCAAAGGGTACAAATATTTTCCGTGATCTTATCTGTCACGGATCCGTCATGGATCCAGTACTTAACTGGTAAACACAATCCACGTTCCGTCTGACGTTTCTCACCCACCCCTTCCAGCATTAACATAAGAATATCCGCCAGAACGCAGTCTTCCGATGTTACAAAATTTCGTCGCTATGCCACCTTCCAAGCAAACAATTTAGCCCAAACACTCATATTGTTTCGCTGTCGCACACTCACATATTCCACTTAACGTCACCTAACCCTTTTCACTTCCCAACGGTCTACATTTCCTCCCTCCCACATTTACTACAAGAACGAGCAAAATTCGCTGCAGATTTTCATAGCAGTAAATATTTTTTCCCTCCCTGCATATAATAAATATAACGGGTCCCAATTTACACTCTATTTTTCCTTCTTCTTTTTCAGTTATAAAGAACTCTATATTAAGTAATTTCTCAGAACGCAATTTCAAGTACCTGTACGTAGGTTACTCAATTATTATACCAACTACCGCATATACATATATATACATAAAATTTATAAAATCTACACATTAAAAGATTAAAAACGTTCCGACATGTTTCGGTCCTAGGACCATCATCAGGGAGCTATATATTCCTTGCTAAAGTCACACTAGATATAGTCACATTAATTTCGGTGTACCCGTTGGGTATTGTTGCAGCATGCCATTTTGTGTAATGTTATGTTGCGAAGAGTGCCCTGCTACGGATGTGCTTCTGTGCTTCGTTGCGTGATATCACGCAACGAAGCACAGAATGCACTCTTCCCAACATAACATTACACAACACGGCATGCTGCCACAACACCCAACTTGTACAATGAAATTTATCTGTGACTATTTCTATTGTGACTTCAGCAAGGAATATATAGCTCCCTGATGATGGTCCTAGGACCGAAACATGTCGGAGCGATTTTAATGTTTTAATGTGCAAATTTTATAAATTTTATATATGTGCAGTGATTTGTGTAATTACTGCATAACTCGACAACATGCACGTTGTAACAACGAAAATACCTATAAGTAGGCTTATTTAAAGTAGCGTAAAATTAAATTATGCGGCAAAGCTGAAGGTAACGTGGCCCTGTGTCCGAACCCAATCTCTCGCAGGGATGTGCTGCAGGCGAGGAGTGAGGTCAGCTGTTGATCTTGAGATATATTACTGCCAGGGAATCAATACCTTGAAGTATTTGTGATAGACGTCTGGCTGGCCCCACAGCACGTATGTACATAGAGGGTGGGAAGATAAAACGATATGTTAAGGACTGTGGGATTGGAACTCAGATCGTCCCGTTCATATTTCGTCAATTCAGTCAGTTACTGCAATAAATTATGTACGAAGCGTACGTCAGACGGCGAGGCTTTGTAGATTTCTGATCCTTGTAGAGTACCCCTGCAGGTTAGACTGCAAACAGTACAACGGCATATCCCAGTATAGCATAGGTCTAACATTATGCACGGTCAATTAAAATATAAACGTTTCTTCATGAAAATATGTTCCAAAAAACTGTAATACATACAGAACTATCAGACAGAAAGTAAAGATTCGCTCCACAGAATGACTACTAGAAATACAGTCCACACGGCTTTATTTGTGAAATTGCATTCCTCTTTTCGCTGTTAATTTACTGTACAGCGAAATTTTGTTTCATTACACTCTTTTATTTTAAATATACCGCCCGTGTAATTGCTGTTTACCGTGTGCAAAAATAGCGGAATGAAAACTTCTATATTGGCTGTTTATTCATTTAAATTGCAGTACCCATAACAGCCCAGTTGCAATTTAACTGTTGCTTCATAAAAGGGAGTGGTTTTGCTTAGCCTTAATTGTATCAAGAATACCAATGGTTGGTGTGTTTTCAAACCAGAAGTGTCTGCTGTGGAAAAAAGTGGAAAAACACAGACGTGATTTGTGCTGTTTTGGGATTTTGTGAAGCTTAGAATCGTATTTCCCTACCGCCGTTTCGGGACAAACTATTGGTCCCACTTTCAAGGTTCAAGAAGTCAAGCCTGATACCAAGAGAGTAAAAACAAAATTAACACTCCCTTATAAGTGTTTTTCTTCAGGCAGTGATTTACGCCACTTAGAAGACAGCCTTGAAAGCCATAAATTACTATTTCAAAATATAGTGGAAGAATAAGCGTCAGTGCGCCAGAATTCTGACGTTAAGCCCACATTATCAAAAGCCTTCAATATAGAACCTACACATCTCTGTTCAGAGCCGTAGCTATAATGCAAATAGCTACGTGCTGCAGTGACATCATCGGAATTCTAAAGTGTTGTGATGATGCTGCCTGCACCTACCTGCACCTACAATGGTTAGGTTGTTATACTTTGCCCAACTTCTATTCTGAACAGGACATTGTTTCGGCACTAGGTTCCGTATCTGTCTTCAGGTCAATTTGTGGGAAGAAACTAATCAAATTATTTGACAGCAAGGGATAAGTTTATTCACTGCACACTAAAAGCCAGCCAATATTTTAACACCGAGAATACATTACGCAGAGTAACAGAGTAACACAGGCCAAAATATATTTAGATCTACACTATTGGAGGAACCAATTCTGTAATACTGAAATATCCATTATATGTCTGAATAATTTATTCTTTAAGTTCCTCAACTTCTCTCTATCGAGCACCACTCTTGTACTGTGCCCAACAGACTGAGTAGGTTTTCATCGAAGTGAGCCTCAAGAGATCTGGAAAGAAGTGATAATCGCCTTTTCACTGGTTTTATCCATAAATTTATATGGAGTGAAAGAACCTCTATATTTTTCAAATGCCTTCTTCGTGAATGATAAGATCCTTAACTTTCAATTATGACGGATCAGGAGACGTTTAATTTTTCGTATCATCAGTTCTGCACAAAGGATGTGAACTTACTCACTTCAAATAAAAATGGTATGTAGAAGCCAATCACAAACAGCCAAGCACATATTTCCTTTGTAATTCTTTCAAAACTGCCGCACTCCAGTACAGCACATTGTTAAAAAACGTGAAGTCTATAACATCTAAGTGACAAAACTTAAAAAATATCGATTTTTTTAAAATAATTCCGGATCTGAATCACGTGGGAAGATAAGTACAATACCAAGTACTCTTCGGTGTTATTTAATGTTCTTCGTCGGAATAAGTGCTTCCTGTTTCGAGATTAATTTACCTGAAAAATGTCTCTGCTAAACTAGCAGGAGAATTTGACAAAATTTGCAGTAATCACTCTCTAAATCAGTTAATAGTAATAATAATAATGAAGAC
>Ga0131853_10012020_pt1 | contig 15847 bp, 7 predicted proteins | sample TergutLab28metaG_FD_92764 | JGI IMG/M metagenome (GOLD analysis project Ga0131853, IMG submission 92764) | Labiotermes labralis P1 segment gut microbial communities from Petit-Saut dam, French Guiana - Lab288 P1 (version 2) (version 2) | ecosystem: Host-associated > Arthropoda: Insects >...
CAGTCCTCCCCATAAGCCTGTTGCAACATCTGAAAAGTCTCCGTAAAGGTTTTTCCCAATTTGAAACAGAATTTCACGCAAACACGTTGCTGTTCAAGATCCTTCATTCTTCAACTTGCAAAACATCGCCGAGGGCACTAAACACACGTTCACTCAAGATCGCGTAACTCATGACTGATTGAAAGTGGCGTGATGTGGCTAGTGTCAAAATAAAGCTTAATGTCCCAGCTACACAGCACCACCGTCGCAAGCGTCCTGCGCCGGCTCACTGGCGCGCTATTTCAAATGTTCGGTATCTTTTTGGACTAGCCTTGTATGTAAGTTAGGTCTTCGAAAGGTCAGGATCAACATGTGACACGTTGTAAGAAAACAAACTTAATCTAATTAACTGTAAGCACGTGAAATTTTATATTAATCGGATAGTAACTTATCACAGGTTTGCAAGAAGATATGTTCGGCGTACAAAAAAAACGGAAACGGCAGTGATTATGTCAATGTAGACTAAATGGTTTTGGTTACGATAACATTTATTTTGATTTACGTTGTTTGTATTTGTTGTTTGAACGTGCAATCAACAAGTGTGGCGTGAAGCCTGAAGTGTACATAAGGCTGGTTTCACGAGTATACACGTTGTTTTTAATATATGCTGTTTAGACAAGTGCTTGCGTGGGCTTTATGCGGGTAAATAGTGTACGTATCAAGATTTTAGACCTGCCTTGTAAAGCTGAATGTTAACACAGGCTTGTATTACTTTCAGGTACGCACTATGTTGCCATAGAGACGATGCAGTTTTGGTTATAGCTGTGAGTTAATTGTATTTATGGTTCGAACAGTACTTTACTGATGAAAGATACGTTAAGGTGACGTCCGAATCAACGAATTATTCCCATAGGAAGTCGCTGATTCTGTTAAGTTGTTAAAACAAAGAGCTAGGACTGTTGACGTGTGCAGTGCGGTTATGCCTGACGTAAAACCAAGAAAAACTGTGGTCTTTGTAAGTCAAGGCTGATTTTTATACAAACATCCTCTCTGATCTCGAGCTCAGTGTACACGATGACTGTGCGCTTGCATGTGGGACCATAAAGGGTTTTGTAATTGCCTTACTAAATGCGACACCACTGATAGTTTTTGCAGAAATAGATGATAAGACTGTAATTTGGAATCCATACCCGTTAACGTAACGCATTTGTCTCGCGGATCACACAGGGTCGACCGTTCGTCAGGATAAAGTGTATGATATTTGAGTCGGAAGGTTCAGTAAGCCTTAGTGTCATTACAAAATGCCAGAGTTTGATTCCGTCTGTAACTGAATGCAGTGCATATTGCGACAACTTATAATTCTTTGGTTCCGTTTGAGAACTGCCCTTTGTTGTTGCGTTTGGTATATATAGTGAACGGTTTCCAAAATAATCGGTCCACAATTTTTGTTCCTTCTGCACGAAGTAAACACTGGAACGAATACTGTTTTCATAGTGTTACTTGTAAAACCGTCGTCCAGAAGAATGCAGGGCTAATCAGTAACATGGCTCCTCGCTTCGTTTATTTCTCCTGTTCACAAACCGAACAAATTGGTTACAGCTGCAACTCTTCTTACTTGCATGTGGGAGGTTCCTGGTCCGAGTGTAGGCCGAGGAACCTATTGTTTTGACACGCTTTTTGCAGTTTTCCCCAGTCTCTCCATACGTGCTGTCATCCACCTTCTAATTGTGAAACGTAAGATTAAATATTTCGTCTTTACACGTCGTTAGAAATTTAAAGATAAATAAGTACGATATGTTAATCAGGTTTGTATTTATTGCTTTTTACCTTCAGAGTACTGTAAAATTCTTAAGTCTTTTCGTTTCCTTCTGTCCTGTCCCTTGCGTTTGCTGTGCTTTAAGCTTTATAATGCACAAGATGAAAAATTCCCACTGTCCGTAGTCAATCGTATGCTGTTCAGTGCATGAAACTATGTTGTATATACGCCTTCTTACGAAACTGACACCCAGGCTGCACGGTGGCGTTAAATAATGGAAAATCTTTCTGACGTCACATCTTTCTACTTTTAAAATCCGAACTATATGGACGTGTTCATACATCGTTGTCCCCTCCCCCCCCATTTTATTGGCATGTGTTCATTTATACTCTGATGTGCCAACAACTTTTTGCACGTGTGTTGTAAGCGTTTGACATAACACGGGCACAATCACAAGTATTGCTGATGCATGTGTAGGTTCTGTATCCCAGCGTCTGGCAGTTTGTTAGTAATGGACTGCGCAATGTCCGTACCATTCCTGCAGTATGCTTGTACTCATGTGTATGAAAAGGGTTGTTGTTGCGGCTTGCAGTTTTTTTTATCTTCGTTAGCTGTCATTCTTAGGGTAAAATGTTAAAGTACCTAGCTGTAACAACATTTCAGGTTTTCACGGTAGTGATGGTTCAGACTGTGGTATTCCGGGCTGTAGCGCCCTCTCGCCTGTAAATGAATATCAGTGTTTCGGGGGGACGTGTTTCCTCCATCTTCAGGATCGAAGCGAGTTGGGTAACAGGGTCCTCTGTACAGTACCCATTGATTCGGATCTTATTTCCTCTGGTTCGCTTCCTTGAACCTTTGTGCAGCTTGCATACATAATCTGCCAGATTAGTACATTGCTCATTTCGACCATGAAGATGGAAGCATCATAGTCTTGCGAAAGGTTTGTATATACATGAAGTACCCTAAGGCCTTATAACCCAGAATACTACACCGTGGTGGACCGTAGTCGGTATAGCGACTCGCTACGGGCTGCAGTCCGGGTATCGATTCCCGCTGGGGAGCGAGATTTTCCGCACCCGTCCAGATCGGCCTTTTGGCCCACTCCAGACTCCTATACAATAGGCACTGGGTCTCTTCTCCAAGTGTAAAGCGGCCGGGGCCTGGCACTGATCACCCACTCCCAGGTATCTTCCAGATAAAGCAAAAAGTAGAGCCGTAGGCTTACCTGGACTCGTGTGGGCCTTCATGGCCTATTCTTGGGCGAACTTTTAGGCCACACCGTCGCCAACTGTTGTTTCGGTTAAGACATAGTACCTCACTGTTTACTTTTTGTGAAGTTTCACGTAAGTGATTAGTTTAGTAAACACAATTTCAAGATTAAGTAAGCTTCGTAATATGCCTGTTTATTTATAGTTCCCTGAATGCCGCTTTCACTGGTTCATTATATGGTGTCGATTGATACAATAGGACACAGAGTCTCTGGAGCTTGACAGGATCTGGAATGAAAGTGGCCTGCCTCTGTCCTAAATATAGATGCTGTCGTGGAATTAGCCTGGAGGGACTGGAGGCGCAGGAAAACCTCAGGGTATCTAGTCTCGGGACCGAGATTCGAACCTCGGATATCCTAAATACAAATGAATTGGTGTAATGAAATATTATTGAAATATTATTTGAATTAAAAGCCAGTTGTATTAATTCCCCTACAGTTCATTGTAAACGATTTTGGCGAAGAGAGGTTAATTCAGCTGTTTACAAGTAGCGAAAATGGTCTTAATGTAATAAATGTTCTGGTGTAAAAATGCTGCTTTGGTTCTGTGTGCGGGAATGTAATCTAGAGGTGAAAACAGTATCATGTTTCTTGGACGTTCTGCTGGTGCTATTAATAAGCACAATGGCTGGTCAGAAGAAGAATAAGGAGACGTGAACAGAGACAGAGTGGTCTGGGATTTTCTAGCGGTTCAGAGAACTACAGTGAAGGCCATCAAGCTTGGGTGTATCATGAATAAATTAGCATAAGCCAGACCATAATGATTCTGTTGTGTAATTTTAACATCAGACAGCAAGAAATACTTGTTGGATAATTATTATGGATCGGCCTGGGCACCTGTAGGCTATACCTTTCATGTGCTGCGTGGTATACCTAGTAGGAACCGTTAAGTTTCTGGTAATAACTACAAATTCAGGCTGTTATAAGAAGTGGTTTGTTGAAGGTGCGGGTTGTCATTATGTGTCGTACTTACACGTTTCTTCTCCTTACTTAATTTGCAGCGTCAGCTGATGCGATAGTCAGGTGTCTGTAGATGGAAGTTTGGAGAGGTATTGCTGCAGGTCAGTAGGCCTGTAAACCGCACACTAGGCGTCTTTATTACCCACAGTCGCCGGAAGAATTTACGTTCGTTCACAAGTCTGAGAGTTGCGCACCTGTTGACCATCATGCTGTCGAACCACAGATGTCCAACATAGGTGTCAGTGCGTTAAGTCCAGGCATTTTGTATCGTTTGCTTCTGTCGACGTCGTAGGATATTTGTAAGTTCCGCTGCCCGTCAGGCGTGTATTTGTAGGCATTCTCTACGAACTTAAAAAAAAAGGCGCCATGGTGGTCTTCCGGGTGCCACAAATTTCGGTATATGCCTTGGGTAACTCAACGCCTATTAGCTGCTGTAAAAGGACTTCTGCGTAGAATTCAATTCTTTTGTCGGTTAATTAAAAATATTTTCCCTGGCCAGTACGAGTATATTGCTTATAATCGGCAGTTGATTTTGTTTATAAGTGTCAAGCAAAGCTATCCCATTACAGGCCTGGACAGGCTCTTAGGGCTGGAGGAAGTTGAGGCTGTCAGAATTTGAAGACGGTCGTCACATGAAGATGGTAAGGTTATCAGCCCTACACACCGGTCACCTTTTCCCCCAGGACATATCCCTGGTACTCATTTCTGTTAGAGGCTTAGTCGACCCGAGGGCCATAATGCGGCCGGAAGGATTAAGTCAATGAAAAATTCCAACGACCCCATCAGGAATCGAACCCGCGCATTGCCTGAATCAGATGCGCCACCGCGTACCTCTTAGATGTGTAAAGTAGGATACATTAACAGCAAGCCACGAGATGTTGCTTAAGTAATTAACTAATACGAACACTTCTTTAGTCTGAGACCTCACGAGTGCAGATGCGCGTTTGGTAGGAATAATAATCATTCCAAATTAATGGCTTTGGTAAGTGACAGGCGAAATGAATGTGTATGTTGTTGGCATTTAACGTTTGTTACAAACTGACGACCTTACTTTTCATTCGAGCTGTTCCTAAGATGGTGTCTACCTTTGTATGTAACCAATGCGGATTTCGTTGTGAGATGGATGAAGTGAATCTTGATGATAGAATACATTGGAAATGTCACATACATATCCGCACCCTGGGCGGGATTCAAACAAGTAACGTCAGAAATGACGTTGCCAGCATTGTTCGCTCTCCTTTAGCAAGAAAACGAAAGACATTCACCGTTATATCATTGTGATTTCCCGAGGCCTGGATGAGAAGCAGTTACGGCCGAGTTTGAAGCATTGAAGTATTCGTCTGGACGGAGTAGAGGGAAGTTCATTAGCCATGCTACAGGACAGACGAACCTCTCAGTTGCTGAATGTTGCGTGAGTTTCAGTGTTTGAAATGCACTGTTTTGATTGGCTGCCAGATATAGCTTTCTATCTTGTTACGGGAGGTGGGTGACTTGCATATTTACAGCTTTACATTATAACAGCCAGTTACAGAACACTAATTTTCTTCATCGCCCTTAGAATTTTAACCGTTTTGGAAATGCGAAAGTAGCGGCGCTAGAAGCATCGCTGTGACTGTATGTCAGATAACACAAAATACACCAAATGGCAGATTTTTCAAGGCAGACGTACGAAGTTGATCTTTGTTGCAGTTGCCTTTCTAGATTCCAACATTGTGCTTTCTTTTTGAGAATGTTATCGTCTGTTATGCTTTAATTAATTAGTAAATCGCCGTCAAATACAACTGTACCGGTATAATGTAACATGCTAAGTGTACTTTTCATGTTTGTTCTTAACAACAGTTATCAGGCTATAGGCCTATGCATGGAACAAAATTTTATATCACAGGGATGCTAGTAAATTACTGTACAACGGCATGGCCTTGCGGTACCCACATGTGCACTGGAAGTCTAAAATCATTGTGTTCTGATTTTCATTGCATGGCGGGACAGGACACTCAGCGACAACAATCCTGTCCCCGGATTTAATTGTGTTTACTTTCTTTTTTGGCGCCACAGCCTCCAGTGGGCCAGGGCCTTCTCATTGACGAGGTTTCTAGATCACACACAACGACGCGCCACAGTCGGTAGGACTTCTCTGGACGAGTGATCAGCCCGTCGCAGAGACTTCTACTTGATAACACACAACACTCACAACAGACAGACATCCATGCTCTTCGGTGGGATTCGAACCAACAGTCTCAGCAGGCGAGCTGCCTTAGACCGCGCGGCCACTGGGACCGGTTATTATGTTTACTAAGTACCGTAAACACATGTAATGAAACTGTAGAACAGAGCCCATGAAGTTGAGGGGAAATTATTAATGGTGAATCACGAAAGCATGCTGGTAATATAGTGCATTCGTCTGGTGTACAACATATGGTCCGCAGACAACATAGGGGTTGAGAGTACCGATACTTTTAACGCAGCCGGGGTCATATTCATTGGATGAATGAAGTAACCTCTTGTACCACGGCTGAGTGTATACTGTTTCCCTTTATAGATATGCAAGTATGCAGTCATTAGTGTGATCAAAGGAAGGAGGGTGAGGCGGGTGGCCATGTAGCACATATGTGGGGTGAAAAATACGTATATTTTAGTCAGTTGAGGATAACAGACGCTCCGAGAAAGAGGATGTGATTTGGTTTAACAGAATCAGGACTTGGTCCAGTCACGTTCTGAAAATTAATTACATAAATGGTAATAAGGGTTGGCCATCGAAGCGACTGCTTGTTTCTTAAGGGCTCTGCTCCACGGACTTAAATAATTTGTTATTTGAGATCCATGTTTTAAATGTTTAGCGGTTTCTCCCTTTTAATACTATTGAATCCTTAATTTAATTCTTTTAACCTTTGTAAGACGAAGCGCAGACTGCTTTATTTAAAGGCCCAGGTCGTACCGCGCTGTAAACACTTTTCATCTCGGTTATAAAAACCAATCAGTTTATGCTGTAAGTGGCACAAGTCGCTGTTTGTTCTGAGATAAATACAAAACACATAAATACATTGTGGGCAGATCGTACAGTTGTTGAATGTTAAACCTTTTGGTGCATCACGTAACCAGTAGGCTTTAAAAGGTTAAACTTCAGAATATAAAATTAAATCTAACGGGGTATCCGAGTATTCCGAGTTTCACGCCTTGACGATTAAAGCAACTTGTTCCTGTGCAGTATTATACACAAAAATTAACAACCTTTGGAGCCAAAATAATAAACATCAAGGAATTGAAGTCTGAAAACGCCCTTCTAAGTTATCACCTTCCATTTGTTGGGCCTGCCTCCGCAAAGGGGAATTTTTGTCTTCGGCCTCGTGTCAGATTTTGTTAAAATTTAGAAATCCTCGTACGGTCACTCCTCTTGTTTTCTCCGGCACAAACGTAATGGGTGAATGATGTGTACTCCTCATCCAGTATTGTTCGGGTGATCAAATCGAGAATGAGATGGGCCGGACATGTGGCACGTATGGAGGAGAGAAGAGGTTCATACAGTGTTTTGGTGGGGAAATCTGAGAGAAGGAGACCACTTGGAAGACCCAGGCTTAGATGGGGGTATAATATTAAGATGGATCTTCAGGAAGTGGGATGTGCGGGCATGGACTGAATCGATCTGGCGCAGGACAGGGACAGATGGCGGGCACTTGCGAATGGGGTAATGAATCTTTGGGTTCCATAAAATGCGGGGAATTTCTTGACTGGCTGCAAACCGGTTATCTTCTCAAGAACTCTACTGCATGGAGTAAGTAAGTAAGTAAGTAAGAAAGTAAGGAACTCTAATGTAGTCCTTGATAATGATTCTTTTCCGTATATATCTAATACTTCTTAATTTATGTATGCTACCTATTAATTTATTTTAATATTTTAATAAGAAATGTTGCAACAAAGAAAATTAGAAGGGCACTCCGTTGCACGCTTACATTCCTGCGCGTATGTGCGTACGTGCCTGCGATGTTCCGGACAACGTAAGGCTCTCAGAGAAAAATTCCAGACTTAGGAACCTGTGGTATTGCAACAGGCTAAAGCGTTCGTGCTGTGTAAGTGGGATAACGATGAACACGATTATGAAACCTTTCGGTGGACGGTACTTAACCGCCATTCAACAAGATACAAAGTGTAGGCACAGAAAGTCAGTTTAAACATTTCCAACAAAACGGAAAGCACAGTTTTAGCCATAAGTACAGCGTAACGTGTTTCACGTGGGTCGAGTCCCATTGAGTAAAATGGTTATGTCAGATTAACCTTTTGACGCTTAGTGTCCACTATATTGGTCGTACCGCACCGCTAACCTCTAAAGTTTCATTTTATATATTTATTCAACAAATATAGGTACTGAATATTTTAAACATGGTATATGCTCTCAGTTTTTTTCTCTTCAGAATGCAGTTTGTTTCATAATTCTAACAATTTTGTTCTGTATTATTGACATTTTATATACAGGATGTGCTAAAATTTAAAAAATAATTCCGGCGCCAAAAGGTTAAGAAACTGAACGAGTAAACTACAACACAAGGCAGTTTCACAAAAACAGGCCGTACAAAAACGTTTAATTTACAGCTGCATACAGCATGTAGTGGCATATTGTGTTGACAGTATGAGTTTCTTAGTGACGATCTGAGCGTATTTCGATAAATGTGCGACAGGTGTATTAATAATTCAGTCAGGGATTCAAATAAAACCCATTTTTCCAAGCACACTGTCAGTTATACCGTGATGTGCACACTAATTAAAATGGCAGTATCTTACACCAACAGTCACCACTCCACTGTGAACAACTGAAGGAATAAGTACCAGAATACCAATATGAAAGTTACTGTGAAAATCCGTTGGTTTACACTAACCAGCAGATTTCAGATCCAATTAGGAAACAAATTACCCGACGATACGGAACGTTGTGAAGGAAATAAAAATTCCATGTTTATTTCTAATGCCATTCAATTTAAGATGCAGTAACGCTGCAGAATGTGCAAGTTCCTACACTTTTCTGAACTCTTCCTCTCCCAATCCCCAGCTAGATGGGCCGATCATCATTAACGTTTATGTCATGCATTGTGTTTCATAGGATATTCTGAATGTCAGGCCGTGCATAAACTAGGATGGGTGGAATCTATTCATATACTGGCTATAGCTGACAGAATCACTACGCATATTTAAAGAAGATAGGAAACATACGTGTAACATAACATCGAGGAGTGTTCGGAACTTCGCATTCTGAGACATTCTCGTATGTTCGTAGCACGTAATCTGTTGCGGCCATACATTTTCTTACTGTTCTGAAATGTGCATATATTACAGGATGTTGTTACTAATATTATTAGGGTCTGTTGTTATATTTATATGAAGAACCGATTATTTATACTCTTGCGGTGATTTGATTAAATTTGTCGGTCATACATATCCTTAGATTTTCACCCTGTCGAAATATTTTGTAATTCGTGACTTAAAAACAATGTATACAGTCTATCTGCGTACCGAATTTAATATTCCTAGACAAAAGCAGTAAATAAGGAATATTATAATTTCACATTTCAATTTTTTTTTTATAGTATGCTTTGTGTAAATCACACGAAAATAACGCTGATCAGTATCGATTACTGTTGATCAGTGTCTGTCACTGTCGATCAATATATATTATTATCGATTACTGTTGACGGCAGCCATGGTAATGCCGCTAATCAAAGCAGTCGTAACTGTAGGCAGGTAGTTATGTAGTGTTTGTTACTTTTGTTCGATTTGAACCAACCTTGCATTTTCTCGGCATGTCTTAGTAACCCTCCTCCCAATGTGAAATTTTACGAAAATCTGTCCATATGCTAAAAATTGTTTGAAATACTGACATTTGACGGGACTGGCTTGCTTATTTCTGCATTAAGCATAATAATAAGTAAATCCTATACTTTCGAATAAAATATGCACAGGTACAGAATGCATATACATTACATTTAATTAATGACCAGTAAATTTAGGCACAGACTAAACTAGGCGCTCAACACCGCTAGAAACATAAAACGGAGTAAATATGTGCCCAAGTGTTCGGGCAGTTTGGGAAGCGAGTTTTGCACAGTACTGTACCTGTACCACAACAAAGGTGACGCGAGTGGCAACAACATGAAGGCATAAGAGATTAAAGATCGCATTAAATCAACCTTCCTGTAAGAAACGTGAAAACCTAGAGAATAGAAGGACAAGACTGAAAATAAAAATAAAAACAGTTTTTTTTACAACATCGTAAAGCTGGACACATTTATAGCCCACAGTGGAAAGACTCAACGAACGGAAGAAAAAATTACACTCTGCAGGCTCTTGTGAAATGTTTAAGACTATTTAGAACAAATTAATTGTTTTAGAATCTTATGCTTATTGGACCGTGCATCATTGTGATATCTGAAGATATTTTAGTTACTAGTTTTAATTTCAACAACAGAAAATTATAACGTCGTCTTGAGCATCACGGAGAATGATTTTAAAATATTTGATATTTTAAAGGTTTAGATGAATAAATTTTAAAAACTGTACTTTAATATCGAAGCTAATAACGCTCCAATACAATTCATACATTGTAAGAAGTGTGAGATGTCACACGAAATATGTGTATGTGTATGTATGGTGTTTGTATTTTTCCTTGCTTTCTTAAATTTGTGTACGTATAAACAGGAGACAGGGCCTTTTAAAGACATTTCCCGGGCTAGTGCATAGATAAATATTGGGGTCGTAGCCGTATCAACCGACTGCCCACAAGCTCGGAGGAATAGCGACGGGAAGTGACGCAAACGATAGTTGTCAGATAAAACAGGGACTCTTTATCTCCTGAACGTTACTGGAACAGTTACGTCGAGGTAAGTCCATACTGGTATCACCATGTGATTTGCACACCAATATGAGATACTAGGTGCTAATTTATGGGAGTGCTGGTAGTTAATAATGTATTGGTTGGAACATGAAAGTGCTTACATTCGTACGCTGCCACTTGAGTATCCTTATAGGTTGGCTTTTCGTTCCATAAAACCTAAAATAAGAACAAGGAGGTAGGCAGGTATAATGTTATACCACTGTAGACGGAATTGTGCTGTGTTACATAAAGGGAATGGCGAAGGTTGGTGGCTTAGGTGTGAGTGGGGGCTGGGGGGGGGGGGGGGGGGGTGTTGGTGGTTGCGTTAGGGGGGGGGGGGATTAAGTGCTCGAGACATTGCGAAGGCGATCTACACATGCTGATTGTTGTTATCAGTGTTTGCGTGAAGTATTAACCTACATTACAAATTTATGTTGTATGATTTCAGGCTTCCGTCGCGAAGTAGATGAGATCTGCGCTTGTGTGTGATATTACGCAGCGTGTAGTGTTAATTCCGTACCGACCTTTCAGGACAAAGTATCGTTCTCATATTCAAGGGTCGAGTAGTCCAAGATGGGACCCGATAGTTTGTCACGAAACGTCGGTAATGAATTACCCTTATACGCTGCGTAATATCCCAGAAGAGCGCCGATCTCAAGTTTATGGTGATATTATTTCTATATTTATAGTCGTGCTTGTTTATGTGTGTTTGCGCGCAAGTATATTTCAGTGGGTGAATGGCTGATAACCGTGCAACCGATATTCATTTTCAGGCCGGTCCTATAGTGAGGTCTGTGATTTTGACGACCTTTCATGGTGTATACTGCTGAACCGTAATTTATTTTCAGGCAGGTAGTGTAGTGAATTCTGTGATTCTGATGTCAGTTAATGGTGTGTACTGCTGTGGTGTGGAATGTCACGTTGTGTAGTTTGCAGTAAGCTCACCATTGTTCGATTGAGAACGATGCCTCCTTCTGCCTTGAAAATAGAGGCAGCAGGGCACCGAAACGCTCCAAAATTTCTTCCAGACTGCATGGCGGCGCGTGCCAGAGGACAGTATTCTTCAAGTACCGTACTTGGGGTTTCCCCGCTCTCCAAGCTTCAGTGCCTGTTTTGGCGGTTTATTCCGTAAGCCTCGGGCAGTTTGCGACTGTTGGTGGAGTCGCTAAGAAACCTATCTTGTCCAGTGTTTACTGGATACTCTGCTGTTGGCAGTGTCTCTGGTGTAAACGCATGGAGTAATGTGTCGTTACGTTATGTATTAAATTTTTTTAATGAAGTCGAAATTAGCATATGTTCTTTCATGTAGTCCAACATTACCCATTAAAATACATTCTGGGGACCCACGTATATGTTCTAAGCGGGCCTCTATACATAGCGTTATGACCGTAAGGATTAATGGTTTTCTGGCTCAGCAAGCGTCATCAAGCGTCTGGCTTGGTGGTAAGAAACTGAAAGAAACTCGATTACATTATGTAATACCTGTAAGGGTGGATGCCTCGGGGTTCGAATCTTTGCAGGGGTTGGAGATGTTTTTCTTCTGCAGAATGTCAAGATCGGCTCTGGGGCTCACCAATGGATACCGGGGTTCCTTTGCGGTGAAGAAGCAACCGGGGCGTTAAGTTGATCACTAACCGACCTTCTCCTAATGCCAAGGTTAAGGAGGAGTGGAGCTATACCTACGCTCCCCTTATATGCTTTCATGGCGTGGACAGGAACAACTTTACTTTTATCTTGACATTACAGGATGAAAGTTGTCGAAGCTGTTCGTACAACGTTATTGCTTGCTTCAGCGAGCCTGTCAAATGCAAGTAATACAGCGAGGAATGACAGATTTATTATGAATGACATGTGGCAATAATTGACAGGAAGCATTCTTGGCTCTTTTAGAGTAGTCCAGTATGCCACCATTTATGTAAAGGGATCTAAATAAAACCACGAAGACTCTGAAGAGCTGGTTTCCAAACCCGGATTCCAACTTTCTGGAATACGAAGCGTGAATGCTGCCCGTCACACTGTTAGGTCTGACGTACATTTTAATGTAACACCAGTCAGTCACGTATGCCCCCCCCCCGTCTGTACGTGGTTAATACTGGTCGTCAGTCCCGTGGCATTTTCTGTGTACGCGCCACGTCCAGCGATTTTGTGATTCCTTTGTCATGTGACAGCGGATGTATTATTGTCAGGGCGGAGGTAGCCGTGCTGTAATAGTCGAAAATTAGATTTAATATGCGCTGAAACAGCTCGTGTCCGCATTTGTTCGGCTGGATGGCTAATTCGGGGGCAAAAACGGTGGATATCCAATCAGATAACAGTGTCGTGTGAATATATGTTTCTGTATCGATTGATTCTGAAACTAAAGCATCCACAGTAAGGAAGTTCGTGCTTTTACTTGTTTAATTTACCGTCTTGTTCGATGCTTAATTTTAATTTACGAGGCGGTAATATATGAGTTCCATCTGAATTACTGCGTACCTGTAATTGGGTTTGTGGTTACGTCTTTGTACATTATAACATAACGCGACGTTGTAGTACACACCGGAAAAGACTTGGCTTTTATCCTGTTTCATTCTAATCCTAAGAGTGAAGTAGGAGCAGAAGCTATACACATTACCGTATGATACCTATATTTGAAGCTTATAAATTGTTGTTTACGTGTTCTTTATTGCTTACAGTTGTTAATTACTAACATTTTGTAATCTATGGACCTTTGAAAATATATTGCCCATTGTTGAGAAAACTACAAATTTCTCAGGAAGGTGTTCTCATTCCCATAATATTCGCGTACTGTGTTTCACTCTCGTTATATGAAAAAAGTAATTTATGTATCGTAAGGTAGATGTGTGCTTTACAGCATATTCTTCGTGCTGTTGTGTGTGTGTGTGAGTGCGTGCGTGCGTGTGTGTGCGCGCGCGCGTGTGGTGCGTGTATATAGTTGTTTACTTTTTCTTTCCGTTTAATTAAATTTTTAATTTAATATGTTTGCTGTTATGACTGGTGTTTTGTGAGCCGTTGTATCATTGTTTCTCGAAGTGTACCAGTATTCTAATACACTGTTGGTGCCCGCTAGCCATCACGTGCATGCTGGATTCCTGACGTTCCCCAGTCGGCCTCACTATCACGTCCCGTTTAGTTATTTCCATTTACTAACGATGTCAAAAATATACTCTTCCTTCCTGTGTTTTGTTCTTTTGTGTATACAATATACAGACCCTTACTTTCTAACTTTTTTTGTACATTTCTAAATAATATCTTGTATGTGAAACCTTTTAGCTATGAATTTCTTTCCTTCTTTCATTCCTGCATTTCTTTTTGTTTCTCGTCCCGAGTCGGTGAGCGCGATATCTGGTAACTGTTTGCGCGCTAAGCTGAAACTCATCCATCCATCGAGCCGGCATTAAGCCGTCCATTATTCTTGGTGCATTCAGTGACAGTAAAATCACAATAATTTTGTTTTGAGCGAGAAATAGCTAGAAGCACATAGCACAGCATGTATTTGTTCTAACTTATATAAATCGAAAAAAAAGTTTTCTTAAACCAAAATTATGGGACTTAAATGTTTCTGTTTATTCATGTTCTTTGATTCTGTCTTTCGGCCGGCGCAGGTCCAGTTCGTGTTCCGTCTAATGAGAGTGCTCCGTCCTCGAAGTGTAAATATTTTCAGATTCTTCGGAGCATATTTGTAATTGAACTACAGACGTATGTATATTTTAGCTCCATTTTGCTCGCTCAGCTCGAAATAAAAGCTGTGTAACGCAGACGTTCTTGTGTGCCGCAGAGCCAACCAAAGACCCAACACACTTAATTTTAGCAGTTTGTTGCGTAAGGGAAACGGTACTATATAAAAGTGTCAGACATAAGTCACGATGAAGAAAGTCATGCCATTAAACAGAGGGCAGAGATTGAACTGTGTACTTGTCCTTTGATTACGGTAATTTTCCAAAGTAGTGGAAACAACATTATTCAGAAACGGCCGTTCATGGCTTGTATTTTTGAGGGTACGCAGCCAGAACCTCGGCCATGAACCACAGATGATTCATAGTTCTCGGACAGTGCAAGGACGTGCCTTGTAACAGAACACGACTGTATTCTTCCGAATCCTTTTGTACTCACCACTTATCGGCGTTTACAGTTCGACATGCGAAATGGTACCATTAATCAACATTAGGCCGTATTAATTGGTGCTGCGCCACACGAACGAAAGAGAAGACTTGAAATTAGGATTTTTAGAAATTGTGATTGTGGTTTTTCTTTCAGTTTCGCTGTTACATTTACGCCTAAACCTTTTTTTTTTTTTAGACGTAAGGTTGGTGAAAGTAATCCCACTGATTTACAACATGAAATGCGCCAGTGATCTGTGCTTAAGTCTAATTTGACGAGTGGTTATCAGCATTCTTATTGTTTGCGATTATTACTGTTAAGTATGCGGTTACATACAACTGTTTAAACTCAACTTTCGTCACTAAGTATTGCACCGTTGCGTTAGTACTGTATGTAGGCCAGTAGCTCACGCAGTGCAGTGACTAGCTGCGCAATGGATTCCTGACGTGGGTAGAGAAATCTTTCCATCGCTACTGCGTAGCTCAGGGGCCCACCCAGCCTCCTGTCTGATTGACACCCCGGGACTCCTTCCCTGGGCCAAAGCAGAGCCGACGATGCACTACCGCGTAACGCCGAAGTATAGCATACTGAAGCTTTTTCACCAAAGCCCCCTTCTTGAAATTTGGCTTGGGCACGGGACAGCGCTGCCGTAGCGTGTAGTTCCCGGGCGAAGCTTTGAAATATCGCGTGGAGAAAATAAAGGACGTGTGTCTGAAGAAGTTGATTTTGTTCTTGTAGTTTGCATACGGTGCTCCACTATTTTGAGGTCACGGAAGGAAGTCCCGTGGCTGATGGGGATGACGGTGCTCGAATCTCCTCCCCTCTTTACTAGCCCAGAGCGCTTGTCCCTAGCGTCATATGAACAAAAGGGCTATACGCTGTACGACTGGCGGGGGGGGGGGGGGGGGGGGGGAAAGCGCGGGAAAGA
>Ga0131853_10012021_pt1 | contig 15843 bp, 11 predicted proteins | sample TergutLab28metaG_FD_92764 | JGI IMG/M metagenome (GOLD analysis project Ga0131853, IMG submission 92764) | Labiotermes labralis P1 segment gut microbial communities from Petit-Saut dam, French Guiana - Lab288 P1 (version 2) (version 2) | ecosystem: Host-associated > Arthropoda: Insects >...
AGGCTGAGTGGACCCCGTTCCAGACCCACTACTACTCAGAAAATCTGGTAGCGCCGGGGATCGAACCCGGGACCTCTGTATCTGTAGCCAGAAACTGTGACCACTAGACCACAGAGGCGGTCCTCTACCTCAATCTACCATCCGCATTCTCAGTATTAAGAACACCACTCTAGGTATTTCAAGTAATGTTCGAAATGTTGTAACATATTCGCTTCCTTTCTTAAGTTTTCCGTGCCTTCTAGCAATTATGTTTGCTGCCTTGGATTCTGTTAGTCCTCTTATTGAAAAATTTTCTATGTGGTCAATTCATTAAATCGTTGTTCTAAATCCCTCCAAAATTCAAATTTTACACTTCCCTCCTACCTGCATAAAACTGTAAAACTTCGAACTTATTCCCACCTATTTACAACTAGAATTCAATATAGCTGCATTCTTGAACTTATCTGTATAAAATAACACAATAACACAATAACCCTGCTTTTCCCACAAAAATTCCGTGGATTGCACTGAGAATTGCGTATCTTGCGGATATTTGTACGGAGCTTGATCACGTAAATTCTGTTGCTGCAAGAAAACAAACATAACATTTTTACAGTGAATGACACAACATGACCGTTTTCGCGTAAGCTAGTTTTGGATGCAATCTGTAAGACAAAATTTTCATTGTTTCCCAATCCTAAATACTTTTCTCCAGTAGAAAGAAACGTTAACGAACACACGCGCCAGGACACTGCAGAGCAGCTACGCGACCTATAAACAAATGTCTATATGTACATATTTTGCAAACAAATTATAATTATAAACAATCTTAAGAAATTAATAAAAAAAATGCATTCAATGTAAGAAAAATATGCTACAGAGTTTTCTACGACACAAAGTGAAAATCTTACATCTCTTCACACAGCCAATTAACAACAGAAATTTAAGGAACATTATGTAATCACATTTTGGGACGACTTAGACCAAAAGCGTTCAGCTTTATCAAGACGTGCAATTCGTCGACATCCTTCACCAGCACACATTTTCTTCTTGTCTTATTTTGAGCTTCATACGTACGAATTATATTACGGGTTCCACAAATAACTTTCTAGTGTGAAAGAGTCCAATGGCTAAATTCAATAGGAAAACACTACTTTGTGGTTTATAGGAGCGAGAATACTTTCCTTCTTGATGCTCCTCCGTATCCGAAACAGGTCACGTTTGCTGACAGGTCCTCAGGCTTGGCAGGTTTCTCCTTCTGTTAAGAGCAGATACGAAGACGAAGATGAACATGCAGACATGTTGAAAATTTAGGTCGAACACCCTTAAAAATTCAGCTCAGAACAAACACACTCTATTAACCACATAGAAACCAATTAGTTAATGCTACATGCAGACAGAACCGTCGGTTGTTGCCAGAACCATAAGCAAGACAGAAAAACTCTGTGGGTACTGTGCGAATTTTTATTGCTACGTCAGGTTGTGTAATACAGAACCACTAAACGCTGGAGGACTAAAAACAGCATCGCGTTCGACTTGAGTGTGCCGCCTCACTGAAATATCGGCTGGTTCCTTCAGCTCCTCTATTAACCCATCAAACACATACAATGGATGGTGCCTCGTGTCTGAGATATGTGGGAGGCACGCGACATTTCGACAAATGGCTGCACTTCCATCTTCACGTGATCGATTTGAAGGTTAGCTGAAACAGTGTCGACAGAACTCAGTCCTCTTCAGTAGCATCAAAGTACTCTAACCACCAGACCACCATGAAAAGCCACTTCATAATATGGACTCTTTGTTTGCACTGCTGACGATGCCGAGTGCAACAGTATGACGGTGGGTTCGCATCCAGTTGCTTAAGAGACGTTTCAAGAGAATCAGTGAATACACGTATGTGTATGGATCTGCAGTATTGATGCCCATAATTCACACTGGACAATAACGAACGTACGGAGAGCTAATTAATAAAATTTTAAGGTATAAATGTATACCAAATCGAAGACCTCAGATGTAAAGTTCGATATGAGGACCAGCGTCATAACACAAATTCCTTATCTCCACCCGGTGCGTGCACAATTCACCCCACCCGTGTGCCGTGTTCAGCACCCACTGCGACTACACTGGGGTATATTGTAGTACCACGGAGCATCGATTTAGTCGAACCCTCTGTGGCTTAATGTGTTTCAACAATCCATCACGTCGGGAGAGGGAATCGCTCTCGGGCTCAAGAACCGACAGCTGAGACCGTCCTTGTTACAACAATTATCGCGCTATTGGCTCATACCTGAGTCATTTATTTACAAGGATTCAGTACTTAATAATGAGTTGGAGAAACGTACAGTTGTTCAGCTAGACACAAAATTTCCCGGTTTTTACACGACCCCAATGTTTATTGCCTTGTTCAAAAGAGCAACTTCCTGTTCCGCACCTTAATTCCGATCGGTCCACCAACTCTCACATTACTTACATTCTCTCTGAGTGGTATTACAATCTACAACTATTTCTTCCAAGCAGCCTCTCCCTTCGGGTTTACAGACTAAAAGTGAATATGCGTTTTACCCCAACCTCATTACCATTACTCAGTCGCCTTAATCATTTTTGGTAAGGACGTTCAATTATGAAGACCCTCATAATGTAATGTTCTCCACTCTCTTGTTACATCCTCCTCCTTAGGTCCAAAATATCACCCCATCAACTCTCAATTACGCTCACACTATGCTCTTTCCTTTATGGGACAGACCACGTTACACACCAATAAAAAGCAAAGTAGCAGAAGTATACAGACTTAAGCTACACCCATAAAGCTTCTATTAAACGACAAATTATTTCGAATATACACTTTGAATATTAAGCAGCGCAGCGAAATTTAAATAACAAATTTCAGTACTCAGGATACTCAGCTTCCTTGAGACACCAACAGACATACAGAAGCCTCTATCGTGTGTGTGTGTGTGTGTGTGCGTAAGCATCGATGCCCTCTGCAATGACAGACCATTTATCGTACTCAATAAAGACGATGAAAATGTGCAACATTCACATTACCTGTACAAACACGAACAGCAAATTGCAAACGTGACGACACATTGCACACAGTGAGGACAGGCTCCCAACAAAAACACAGGGTTTTGGTTCTGAAAACATTAACGAACGAGACTGCTTGGAAGGCTTGGGCAATACTAAAATGATCTTAAAGAAACAGAATTGCATGGCGTGGACTGTATTCATACAGTGCCGCTTAGACAAACGAGAGATGCGCTTTTAAACATGGCAAGTAACCAGAGCGATAAGCGAAATATGCTGGGTTTCTTGACTAGTTGGGCAACTACCAACTTCTCAAGGAACGGAGATTGTTAATACCTCCACTATCGTACAGTATTACGTCCTACCTGGCTTGGTTCTTAATTACACACAGAGAAGCTTTCCCATTCCATTCAATCACGTTCCCAGCCCGTGCGGCCCTTGACCTTCCGTTCTCTGAATTTCTGAGTCTTTTTGTGGACTTCTGGTAGAACTCCTTGGACTGGGTATCGGCCCGTCACAAGTCTCTACCTACACAAAGCACTAAGGCACGAAACACAAGTTAGGAAATTTTCGCAGATCGTAACACTTCTATTCTAGGACTTTAAACAACCATTTGCGAGAAAAACACCGAAGACGACGGGGCGTGAAATGCGACTTGCGCGTTTTACTAAATATTCTCCTTATATTGGCAACAGATTTACAGTTGATTATTATTAATAACTCTCAAATGACGAGATACCGATTGTGCTGGTCTGATGTGTTTAAACCGCACAAGTTCCCTTCGGTTTAATTTCGCACCTCACAGAGAACAGTGCTGAGTTAACTATAAAGAGCAATGACGGCAACATACAATCGTGTGTCCGCACGTCTTAACGATACAAAGGAAGATTTAAGAATTACGAAAATAATTGGATTAAATGCATCCAGGATCGGGTTAAATGGTAGGAAGTAGATGAGGAGGCCAAGGCTTTCAAATAATGCAGTTGTACCGCCTGAAGAAGTGCGCCTTCAGGTAAAAAGCCAGTATTTTTTGTCCGATGTGCTGGTAAGGTGCCTAAGTCGTTTATCCATGCCCTGAAAAGGATTCAAACCGACGATCTCAGTGAACGAATGGTATAAGACACTATGTGCATTACAGGCAAGAGCACTGTTACCGTCCTGGGCTAACTGTACATCACATTTTTTCAGAAATTCTTGAGGGGAATGTCTTTGTTAAGGTCGTCCAGAGTCCCGCACTAAATAAAGCATACTTTTCGTACTAGTACGCTGGAGTGCTGCGTGTAAAATGAGACTAAATGAAACAGACGACACGTGTTTTCGGTTACGATTCGATTTCAAAAACATAAAGCACGTTTCACCACCAAAAAAAATGGGGCACCTAACAAGTTAATTTAAGGCAGTAAGTTCCATTCGCGAACATAATTTAAAGGAATGTGCTTATATGGGTCATATTCTTACATGTTTATAAAAGCGAATCTCGGTCCTTCATGCACCCAACACCTGAATTTCCATAGCGTGTTGAACCCGTAAGTAAAGCTTGAATTATTGACAATCCTGCTGTCATTGATCCAGGCCTCAACTTCGTTTCTAGATAAATTTTGTCCCTTGACCAAATTTCTGCTGCCGTGTAACTATGTGAATAGAAGGAGTTTACAGTTTCAAAGAAACATTTAAATATAATGTGACCGTATAGCCTAACTTGGAAAAATATCAGCTTTAGATCGAGGCTAAATAAGTTACAGCTCGTGAAACCTGCCTCATGAATGGCAGCAAAATAGAATTTGTTCATTTCAAATTCATCGTTACACGTATTCAGTCCACTTGAGTGTCAGGCGACGTATTCGTCACCACTCAGAAAACTACGAAATTAAATGTACAGTCTTACAACTTGCACTTAAATTCCTCTTGAGTACTGCTACTGCAGACAAAATAACAAAGAAATCAGAACGCGATACACACAATTAACTTCAAAGCACTCATGTTAAATTACTAGCCTGTAGTTCATCCACGTCAGCCTCTGCAGTTTACAATATCTCTAGTGTGTCTCTTTGTGTGTGTGTGTGTGTGTGTATATATATATATATATATATATATATATATATATAAACATAATATCAACTCAGCGTTTTCCGTTCTTTCTTCCTTCCTCAGTGGTTTTCTTACGAGGTAACAGAAGTATCAGTTCAAACAAGCGCACGCGCACGCATGTACGCACGCACACGACCATCAACGTTACGCTGAACGGCTACATGAAAATTAGGTACACACTACATTTGGTACTTAAACACCTACCGTCAATCGATGCCACGGCTGTAAGTAATTCACAACGGTCAATTTCCAGAAAATGAATTTAACGACAATAATGATAATAATAAAGTACTTGTTCCTTGCATCGTCTTCTCACACACACGCGTTTACTGAAGAAGCGTGTAGAAGGTCAATTCAGTACACGCATAACTATGAACAACAGCTCAAACCGTACTAAAACTTTAAGGCTTCATTTGTTTCTATACTCAGACTTAACATTTTGTATGCCATATGATTCTCCCTATACAGCATTCACCGAGTGGGATTTCTAACTGAAGCACACAGTGTGCTGTGACGCACAAACCGAATCTGCATAAAACGTACATTAACTGCATTCTTCAAGTGATTAACGATGTATGGTATAAAATACTTCAGCATTTAGGACACTGTAAGACAAACCCGGACGTAGCCCAACACACGCGCAATTCTCTGTGCAATTTCACGAACTTCGTTTAAAAGCCCAAAAGTGTCTTCATTCTTCTTCCCTGCCTTCAACACTTAACACAGACACAGCCCTGCGGAACCACAACATTCGTACTGTCCAGGTTAATCTCTTTCTGAGTAACAGTTGGTATGCTGTCAGCGGTTACTGTGTTAGTATAGGAGCTTAGTTATATGCATTGCAGATATTCATTTGTCCCACCTAGAAGCAACGCTCATTAACACGGTGTTATTACTTCACTGTGCATTACGCCATGTCCCGTGAAAAATGTAAGATCTCTCTAAAACTAAAACACAAGTAACGCTGAAACTGAAGCGAAACTCTACAAATCAGACCTACAATAAATATTTGATCTGTACATATCTTGGCCGCATGAGCCTTCGATGACATCGTGCTTCCTGGCACAGCAAAAGATCTAACACCTTGATATTTGACGTTTTAAAGACTGTAAAAACTGAACTGTTATAGCGATAATTAATGCAATAGGTAAAAACAAAAAGGCCGCATTAACAACAATACTCGTTTTAATTGCACTTGTCACATCTAAAGACAGCCATTTTGATTTCTCAGCCGTTTTACCGTTACCAGCAGGCATCCTGACATGGTCCAGGTGCACTTCCAGGCGTCACACAACCCGAATCTGGCATTGCTCTGAACGACTTTCCCAAACGCCCCAGACAGCATCAGGTTTAAGGTGGTCACGGTGTCGGAAACTAATCCCAAACACCTTATCCTGGATATTCACAGTGTTCCAAATTCTTAGGCCCCCCAAATCTCTATCACGCACATCAACTAAGCAATTAGTTAACGAAGGAATACATTCCTTTAAATAACCCGTAGGTCGTTGCTCTTCACCAAGAGGCCTAAACGAAATCAACAAACTACGCCCGGTCCCGTTAAATTTTGGAAAAGATTTTGTAGTCTCGACCAAAATTAAAAGGGGTAGCTGTTCTGTTATTCCCGACACAGGACTGTTTCTGCTAGAGGATGCTGCCCTCTGAATTAGGCTCCTCCCAGCTGACAAAGGGAACTTGAGCAATCGGTATAGCCCTCACTCTGTTCAAAAACAATTTCTTAGCCATTATATTTTGATCAGTAACTATACCACTTACTTGAAATCAGACAAACAAACCAGTCGTTGCAAATATATGTTGGCAATTGTAGCTGTGGCAAGTTGGTACAGTTGTAGCTCTTGCTGCACGTGATTATATAGACAGTAGTACCTGTGTTGCTGGAAGCTGTTGGTAGTCGCTGCAGCTGTAGCTGTTACAGTACACATTAGTTTTAGCTGTGTTGTAAGTTGGTAGTCGCTGTCGCGGGTTAGCGCAGGTTTCAAATCGTACAGCCTAAGCACTTCTGAACGCAGTAAAAGTAGAAAGAAGAATATACCACTCCAGTTCAAGCGCCCCAATTTATAATGAGCCTCCCTTGACATGTTGCGACCTGTTTAAACCATTAGTCATAATCCCACCTGTTTGCCGGGTATCACTTCCTGTCTGCTAATTGATTTTAATGTCGGTCTCTTCTTCAAATAGTGAGTCATAACCTTTTAGCAACAGAAATTTAATGGAAGGGGGAAAAGTTTCGTTATATTTAGGCCACCCACACACTTAGAACAGTGTTAGTATCCCTCGCGCTCTAGAGCCATGTTTTCGTACATTAATTCCGCTGGTGGACTATTCCACATCCCACCACCGCCACCATCAGAACAGTCTATCATCAAAGAACTGCAGCACTTGAACACGAAGAATGAAGCAGACCGTCGTCACACATTTGAAGCATGACAAGTGGCTTTCATGGATAAGAATCACCTGGCAGAAGCCGGATTTTATTACACAAACTAGAGTGATGTCGTTTGTTGCGCATTTTGTGGAGCAGAATTAGGCCACTGGCAAGGAGATTACCCATTCAAAGGCCACCAACGCTGAGGATTGACTTGTGGGTTCATTAAGGGCCTCTTTGTCGGCAACATCCCTATTGGTTCTACCGACCAGCCCACCTCATCACCTCAACAGCGTGCACGTAGCTACAACGTGTGCGGGTCTGGAAACTTGCTTGTATTTATTCTTCTGTTATGTGTGCGTTTTTAATAACCCCGCACTATTTTTCATTCTACTTTTACAGCTACAAGTCCTAAAATAGTTAAACACAGCTCTACCCAATGGGACGGCCCACTCTACTTGCAATTCGCCACAGGCAAAGGTCGAACATTCTTTTAATGCGTCGCCTCCTCCACCAAACAGTTTGCTAACAGCCTGAGCGACGCTGGGTTCTTCCATACCTGTAAGCACTTTTAACATAAGTGTATATTAAGGTAAAAAAAGAATTCCTCAAAAATACAAGACTAATGTAAAAAATAGGAAGTTAAGGAGCCAGTCGGCCTGCGAGTGTCTTTGTATCAGTTTTTCAACTACAGTAACCAGCTTGTGTCCGAAACGAGACTACCAAATTGTTAACAAAACACCGACGGGTGTTGCTGACCTGCTGTTTCTACTCCAACGGGCCGCCCTAAGGAACCCCCCCCCCCCACCTAGTAAAGTCGCTATTCAACTGCATGTGCATTTTGTACGTGTCTCGTCAGTGTCAACTTGTTTCCAGTCGCGTAAAATTTGCTTTGAAACCGTATACTTATCTCCAGTCAGTAGTTAAAGTAGCTCTGGGTCCGTGCTAGCTGTCCCTCGTTTGCAATCACGAGCTTTGCCTGTGGGCAACGTTCGCTACCTGTACATCCGGCCTTCGTTCGTAATGTGCTAAGCGCCAAGTTGTCTCGGTAATGTAGCTGTGTTCGCTACTCTTTCTAACAAGTTCGTAACTTCGTGTTTCTATAAAAAGGCATTTCGCGTAAGCAGCAAAGTATTTCTTTTACGCCTCACGAAAATATCCGAAGTAAATTATTAAACGCAATGTTATTATATACTAATTTTTATTAGCGCGTGAATTATTTCAACGCGTACTTAAAATATTATAGCGTGTTTTAGTGTAACTATACGCTAAAAACTAACTTTCTATGCGTTGTTAAGCCATGCAGAATTATCAGTAGTAAATTATTCTACGCAGTGTCATTATATAATGTTTTTATTAAAGCGTAAATCATTGTGCCGTGTCTCAATGTAATTATACGCTACAAACTTGTTATGCAATGTTAAGCCCTACAAATGTATCAGTAGCAAATATTTATACGCACTGTTATTATATAGCGCTCTTTTTAGCGCGTAAATTGTATTAGCGCGTACTTAATGTAATTGTGTGTAAGTAACATAAACCAGGTAGTTTACAATCGTTGTGTTTAAATAAGTTACATGCAAAACGCAGTAATAATCGCAAGTGTCGTAACTTATTACGTGAAAAAATCGCATGTCAAAATACGTATTTAAAGACTGCTGTTTTTCTTCCGCTGTTTGCTTGGAACCCCCTGTCTATTTCGCCGGGGCAGCACATAGCATCCCCTGTGTCTCTCCTGCCTAACTACCTGAAAAAACCCTTGCCTGGGCTAAGTGCACCAACTAGTAAAGAAACATTCCGCACCGCTACATCCTATCTTAAAATTAACGTAGCGTGTGTTGTATTTGTAAAACATAAGTCGCGAGCTAATTTAACTGTATTACAAATGTGTCTTAACAAATATCCCATAATTATATTTGTAATTGTAAATTGGGTCTATTGATCCTAATTACTGTAACATGTATATGCTTGGGTGGGATCGCTGTAGGTTATCCGAAGGTAGACAAAGCTTGAATCCATCCGTTAAAAAGGGGGTTCGAATCTACCAGTAACAATAAATTTAAAAATTGCACACTGGCAGCGACATTGTATACAGGTTATAATTTAAAAATAGACGCCATATTGTAAAAAAGATACGTTACATTTAAAAATACGTGCCTTGGTGAATTTAAAAAATTCAAAATTTGCGCGCGTCCGCCATATTGTAAAATGGCGCCCATGCAAGATGGCTGTCTAATAGGCGTCAACCCGACTGCCGGTCAAAACATAAGGGTTAAGGCGACAAGCTTAATTCACGGTGGGGTAAGGTCATTGACCTAATTCCGGAAGTCAAAGGGTTAGTCACGTGACGTCACTTCCTGACGGTAAACCGCCATTATTACTACTCTTACACAACACGTAATTACTTTGCAGTAACAGATTCGCCCAAGAACGTTATATCAAACATCTTTCACGATAAGTTCGTGCATCGTAATTATATTTCCAGTAAAACCATCTAGATGTACCAAAGTATCAAATTTATTTTATTTTGGATTGACCGTCTACATGTTTCGGTCGGTCTTTCCGTCCATCATCAGGAGTTCAAGACTGTGCATACAGCAACAGGCATTTGTCAAACTTTACATCCAGAGATGGGTAAAATTACTAGTCAATGGGTATATATGTTGTAATATGTAAAACTCATTGTAGATAAAATGGTGTGTAAACATTTATTATATCGGCAGAACATACTGCATTTTCTGAAACGTATTTAACTTTTTTATATTTTAACCCTTATCGTTTATGTTATATAGAATTTCATGTACAATTGAGTTTTACACTTTACAATATACGAGGTCCCACAATTTAATTCCCGGAATAGTCGCAGCGTGCCACTGGGGTATTCAGTCAGGCAAACTCGTGTAAACAAGCACGTTTGGACACGTGCCACCTTGCGTTTACATGAGCCACAGACCAAATGAGTCGTTCATTCCCGAACAGCAGAGGAAGTAGTACGTGCCAGTGGTATATGGTTTGTGGAAAAATGAGTGACAAGAATCTGGAGCAGCGGATAAACATCATGTTTTGTGTGAAGATTGGTAAAAGTGCTAGTGAAACGTTAGCCCTATTAACAGGGGCTTGTGGCGGAGAGGCTATGGAAAAATGGAGTGTTTTTGAATGGCATAGGCGGTTCAACGACGGGCGAGATGTGCAAGACTACCCAAAAAGTGGGCAGGCAAAAACGCAAAGGACAGATGCAAATGTTGATAGGGTGCGAACCTCGGTGCGCTCAGATCGAAGAGTAGGTGTGAGAATAATAGCATAAGAACTGAATATGAATAGGGAAACAGTGCGACAGATTGTAAAGAAAGATTTGGGAATAAGAAAACTTTCCGCAAATATGGTGCCTCCAATCGTGACACATGACCAGAAACTTCGGCTTCACATTTCATCTGATCTACGCAGTGCATAGATGTTTGATAGGGTCATTACCGGTGATGAAACATGGTGTTTGCAATACGAACCGCAAACAAAACGACAGAGCATGCAGTGGAAAACAAAGAATTCACCTCAGCCAAAAAAAGTATGCATGTCTCGGTCGCAGGTCAAGACCATGCTTGTGTGTTTCTTCGATCACAAGCTGATAGTTCACTATGAATTCACTGCACAAGGACAAAAGGTAAATCAGCAGTGTTATTTGGAAGTGCTGATATGGGAGAAAGATATGCTGACCTTTCGGACATTGAACACAACGTGAAAAACGTCACTGCGAGGTATTCCGGAAAACGATTTTCAAGACTCTTTCCGGCAGTGGCACTATCGTCTCACGAAGTGCACAGCTTCACAAGGAGAGTACTTCGAAGGCGACAGCAGCCGTTGGTGCACAGGTAAGCAAATTTTGCTTTCACGGGGCCATTTCGGGAATTAAACTGTCGCACCATGTATATATACACATTCACTAGTAATTTTACCCATCTCTGAATTTACAGTTTGTCAAATGCCTTCTACACGATAACCCTTTTTAACTTGTATGTCCCGACGTGCTCGGTCTGGTACGTGATAGTCTTTCGAGAAACGGGTGTTCTTCACCGAATCACTAACAGCTTAAATTCTTTTTATTTTCTGTTCTAATTACTCAAATTGATGTCGATAAAATGAACAAAAGGCGTTCTGTATCAAATTAACCAATCATATTTCATTAAAATAACACAGTCACTTTAACTCCCTCACACACCTCTCGTGCGCAACTGATTTCGCACTGGATTTCTACCGTCCGTTAACTGCTCCCAACCGTTTCGGCGCTTCAATCTCTCCCCTCCTATCATCTTCGATTCTGAATATACGCTGACAGATTAAACCCAAAACGTACAGCTGTGAACTGTTCGTAACTGACGCCAGCAAACCTAAGAAACAAATATCTCAAAAATGTTCGACTACAGCCTGTTGCTGCACGTACAGTACAGTCTTGAACTCCTGATGATGGACAGAAAGACCGTCCGAAACATGAAATGTCATTCCAAAATAAAATAAATTTGATACATTGGTCCATCTAGTTGGTTTTACTATAGAAATCAAGAGATAACGTTTCGAACTCGTAGTTAATGAGGGCCTTGGTCTGAGTATCTGCCAGGACACCAACAGTCTTGACCTAAGTTCTTCGTACTTCTCCTAATCTACACCAATGCGCAAAATTCCACTTCCGCTTCCTCCACAATACTTCAAAATTAACCGACGATATTCAAACCCCCATCGTAGAAGTAACCGCTGTTGTTCAGACAGCGTCGTTAAGCAATCCAGCACGATCTGTTTGCAGCTGACTTCGGTCTAGCGGCATAGCACAACGTTCTCAATAACAATAAAATGCAAAATGCATTTCTCGAACGAATACGGACAATCGCCGAGAAAAAAAAATCAGCGCTTCCCTAAATCCATTTCTATTAAAAACACGCACTTCAAACCACACACAGGGGATACAAAGCGGCTGCCACTTCAAGAGCTCAGCTCTCCTGCGATGACGCCGTGTCGGGTGAAAATGTTCTCGATGTTTCGAAGGAAATAAGTGTCTTCATCTTCAAGGGTCAAGCAGTCCAAGACGACTGTTACTGCTCGAGTCAATTGGTTTGGTGACTGTTGTTTAGCGCGTCCCGACCTTCTATGACTTGTAACTATATCATGCTGACAAAATGGAGTGGCACGGTTATGGGTTGCATATGGAGGACAGTCGAGAATAAGCATACTGATTGCGCAGCTACGAACAGCCGACAAACCGTGATCCTCTACCTTTGGGGTCGGATGTAATATAATGCCACTCCACCCAAAAAGAGTACCGTCATGAAATATCAAAAATGCTCTCCATACTGGAGAGAACACACTTGGGCAAACGGGCAGGCTCATCCAGAACTTCTCCAACTCGCCACTAGAACCGACAATGGCAAGTACAACCGTGCTGTAACGTCGTTATCTTATCAGCCACTCTAGTCAGGTGTGCAGCCATAACCCTCTTCTTTGTTTTTTCTCGACGGGTCTGTATTGTGTGTTAAGTGCGACTGCAGATTTCCTTATGGGTGACACCAAGACTATGTCCGAAGAAAGAGAGACAAATCAGGTCGAACACCAAGAATATATATAGTTTTGGTGTTTTATATATATATATATATATATATATATATATATATATAAACATCACGACTGTCTGTGAGGGGGGGAGGGCGAAGGCACTTTTCGTCAGGAATTTGTTCCTTGCAGGCTAAATGGTTCAACGAAGGGTTTTGCAACCTCTGAGGAAGTCAGTCCGCCATAAAGGTCCCGAACGATGGTGCACCCAGAGTTGGTTTAATGCGCTCCTCCACATTACATACTTAGTACGACACTTTTTCGATAATACAAACATGGCTGTGGTCCCCAAACCTCCGTACTAACACGATTTGGTCTCTTCTCATTTTTTTTTTTTTTCGAAAATGAAGACACAGCTACGTGGGAATCGTTTGCAGAATGTCCCTGAAATTCCGAAAATATCGCTCATCGTGTACACGAAATTTAAAAAGGTCAGTTCAATCTGTACTTCCATTAATGGCAGAGACTCTGAGCTCGTTTCATGACTCTTAAACACTACTCTGAAGGAGGCAGCAACAATCGCAAAACTGAAGGGTATATCACGTTTTTCATGCAGTCCGAGAACTGCAGAATACTATTTCGTACGCACATTTTTTATGCTCCATTTGTTCTATCACTGTTGTTAAGCTGCTTATGCGTGCATGCATTTGCGATAATCTGTACTCTAAATGCTGTTTCTTTCTGACAAGAATACAGTTTCCTTCTCAAAGTTTTCTGTTGCACAGTTTATGTATACAATTTGTCTATGATGACCTCACCAGGCTACCACATTGACTTTCAAGGAATTCAAAAGAAATAAAACATAGCCGAAATCAACACAAAGTAATGCCACTCAATTATCATAATATTCTGCATTCTCATACGAATATATCTGTATAAACAAGAAGCAGTATAAATTGTGAAGCTCGGAAAATATCAGTAAAAGGGGGAGTGGAAGAAATTTCATATTGTGAAGCCGAAGACCTTCTAGTAGGACTACCCGTCATACGACAGGTTGGCGTAATGTTCGCGCGCTACTCCAAGACCTCTTTCATCGGCTGCATTTTGAATCACACAGAAAACCAGGCGTCAATCCCATCTATCGCAATGCTGCGTGTAAGGTTCTGTGACATATTCATAAGCTCGTTGTTCAACCCTTCTTCAACCTCAGCTCGTACCTCACAGGGACCACTCTCAACCTAAATCGTAATTAAGCGAAGTCGGGGCGTGTCTCAATCACTCCATCATACAAAGGGCGTTCCGTAAGGCACACATGAATAGGATAATCAAATTAAGGTAAATTAGATGGGCAGGGCAAGCAAGTGGTATGGGTAAAATATGTGAAAACAAACGTTATCGGAATATTTGGACAGTACAGTTGCTCAGAACAACGCAGTGTAGATGGAACGGCAATAATGCCAGTTACGAAATTTCCGCAGTCACACCATAACTCCTCCGGCACGTTACCGCTGCTAGTTTTTAGGCCTATCATTAACCTTAGTAAACCAAGCAGTCACCGTCACCGTAGCAATATTACTAACCTTGGTAATTATGGTGACCAGCGAAACATCGACACGGTTACATTCGTAACCAAGACGGTCATAAATGCGTGTAGGTCATCGCGTAAAATTTTCCACTTTTGTCAGATTTTACCGAACAGGAAAGCGTCTACAAATTTTCGTGACAGCCCCTAATACATTACTTCACGGACATCCATCCGGTTTGAAAAGTTCTGTTCCGTGCAAAGTGATGGAGAGACATGAGGAAGCTAACAGTTAGGGGCATGTGGTGTCAGTGGCATGCAGAGGCAGATTCTTGCGAATACTGCAATGAACATCCAGGTTTGATTAAATGCCCAAGAAACCTGGTCCATACTAACGAAGCATGCAACAATGTCAGCACACAGGGCTTCGTCGCAGAATATGTACTGTCTGCTACGCTCCTGAGGCCTGAAATGGCAGACAACAGTTCAAAAAAAAATAATAAAAGGATCCACTGAGCAGGTGACGCATCGTTCTCTAACAATCGCTTGCAGGTACCTTCAGGTCACATGATGCAACGGTCAGGAAATTTACACAGAGTAAGAAATTAGTTCCAGTTGGTTTAATTCCCTCGAAAACGCAAGAATTACCGGGGAAAGTACACTAGACATAAAGCTTTCTCTAATACTTATGTCCAAAACATTTTTCGCTCCGATAAACACGTACTGAATTATAAGGGAGATGCGTTCAGAAACGTTTGTATGTCGTCAAGTCAAACGACGAATTATAGGTGCGCAATTTACACCAACACTGACATCAAGTTTCATGGAAATCCACTCAAGAGGTTCTCAAAGAAAGAAGATGGGCTGACGTTAGCAAAACTAACAGGCATGTATTTGGGACTTGTAACTGCACAAGCGCTATAAACCAAATCGCCTAAAACGTGCAGTGCTACAAACTGAACACTAACAGCATTAGGCGAAACTGCCAACATTCACATCTTTATATTTATGAGAACAGAAGAAAAATGGTTAGGTACAGCCGTAACGCTCAGGCTTGTATTCGCGAGTTACTAGTTTTGAACTTCGGCCGATATAACGGATATCCGAGTTTGTTATGGCTTTCCTCAGTACTCTCAGGCATATGCCTTAGTCCATAAACGAATTCTTCTAAATCCCTTATAATTCATCACTCATCAGTTTATCCCATTATTCGACGCCGTACAGTCGGATGGTAACAGCGTAGCAAAAACCTGGCTCTTAGGTCAAACATCGCACCTGAACAACTGCATCCAGCTTCCCCCCCCCCCCCCCCCCC
>Ga0131853_10012022_pt1 | contig 15841 bp, 7 predicted proteins | sample TergutLab28metaG_FD_92764 | JGI IMG/M metagenome (GOLD analysis project Ga0131853, IMG submission 92764) | Labiotermes labralis P1 segment gut microbial communities from Petit-Saut dam, French Guiana - Lab288 P1 (version 2) (version 2) | ecosystem: Host-associated > Arthropoda: Insects >...
AGGCTGCGGTTACAGTTTTTAGTACCCCTGATGATGGGTGCTGTGACACCCGAAACATGTAGAGTGACTTTGCAGTGAATAAATATCTGCATACTGTTGCATCTGGTTGGATTTTTATTAACAATTCTGTACAATACTTTATCGAAGATCACATAATTTCAGTTTCTGTGTAGGGACGAGTTGTGAGGGGCGTGAACGCCGTCTGAGCTGTATGTTTCATCTTGAAGTGAAATGACTTGTCAGCGGGGAAGAAATATTGATCCGGTTTCTTGAATATTGCGACATCTCACCCCTAGACCTGCATAAATTTCAGCGGTGGGCGGCAAAACTGCAGTAAATAAGTGGTTTATTTTTATCCGGCTTTGGGCGCGTTCTGAGCCCTGAGGAGCACTGATTAAACTGGCTCCGTCAGCTTGTGTGACTGTTTGTAAGCATGGAAAAAAAAAAAAAAAAACTCGGCATACGCTAACCAGATTTTCACCAAATTTGATATTTGGGGAGTTACACAAAATTTGGTTATACATTCCAGTTTTGGTTAATGTCGTACAGAACGAACATTGTTTCTTGAAGACGTAGATGCTTTCCTTCGCGTATTTGGACTGTAAGTTCTTAAATATTTGTTGAACCGAAAAAAAAAAGTCTGAAACGAAAGTTGTTGAGAGAAAAGAAGCACAAATATTGCGTTTCATAGAACTTTTCCTTAAGCCTTACACTTTTCGGGATAATTTCACATAGCCTATTACTCTGTGCGTACGTGTCGTGACTCATGTTTCAACAACCATCACAAAGATGACCGAGCAATCAACATTGTTTTCGTGAAAGTTTACCGAAGTGTTGTATTATCTATTACTATTATACGAAGCTTCCTCCCATACAGATTTATAGACCTACTTTTACTTTGCTTCAAGCATATACACTATATACTCTTACATAGTAGTAGCATATACGCGTGTTTTTGTTCATCTGAATGAATTTTTAAAACACAGCTGCCGCAATAAGTAATCTTTGCATGGATGTCAGCATATTATTTATAATCCCTTCTGCTGGACGTGTTCGTTACCAATACTGTTTTGTAAACTCTCAGGACATAACTGTGCTCTATTTCATGGTGGTTTATTTTACTACGCATCAGCGTCGCTGAATTTTGAGTAGTAGGTGGTTAAATGGAAGGAATTTGGGAGGAAGCCTTCGCGGCCTAATCAAGGTGTTTTCCCAACATTTATCTGGATGGGCTGAGGATAACCACGAAAACCTCTGGATAACCTGTATCACGGCCGAAAATCGAACCGGGCATTTTCCAATTGCAAGTCTACAGCAATACCACTACATCAGTCTGCTCAAGGGACTTGGTTGTTCATGTTGTTTTTTTTTTTGATCTTATACTTAATTTGTAACTGTTACCCACTCTTCAGTGGGCCGGGTAGCTCAGTCGATGTAGCGACTGACTACGGGCTGGACGGTCCGGGATCGAATCACGGTGGGGACGAGATTTTCCGCCCGTCCAGACCGGCCCTGGGACCCACCCAGCCCCTTGTACAATGGGTACCGGCTCTTTTCCGGGGGGTAAAGTGTGGCCGGGGTGTGCTGCTGACCACTCCCCCCCCCCCCTTCTAGTGCCGCGGTCATGGAAGAGTGGAGCTATACCTCTACCCACCCTCTGGGCCACACCGGGCCTGTAACGGGAAAACTTTGCTTTAACTTTACCCACTCTTCAACTGTAAGTTCTGTACTTCTGTTTGTACTCTTTAGCTGTTAACGCAATAGATTTTCGTCGGTAACAAATAAATATCAAAACTCAAGTCGTGAATAAAGCTTCAAAATTAAACTGGCTGTAAAACTCGTCGGCTCCTGTTTTACTGCACTCAAGGATTTTGAAGCTTAAAATGATCTTCAGTCATCCTATTTTGACAAAATGTACAGGTTATCAATTTAAACAACCATAAATCTGCATATGTTTGTCGTTCCGCCGCTCAGTCTGGCACGTCAGAACTTCAGACACTTAAGAAGGAGCATGCTAGTGGCGACCTCCTCTGCTTGCTATTTGTAGCTCCCATTCATCAATGCCAGTATAGCCCCCATGTCAACTTGTGAGATTGGAACACCATTTAGGTTATTGTCACGAAATACTGTGATAGACCTTCTCAATTGTTAAGCTTGTTATTTAACAACATTATGTCAATTACTGTGATTGTGTAGCGGCTGTAATAGATGAATGAATAAGGAGCCACAGCACTGGTAGAATAATACTGACAAAGGAAAACCGAAATATTCAGAAAAAAAAACTGTTTCAATACCACTTTGTCCAGCACAATCTTGCACGGACTGGTCTGGGATTGAACCCAGGTCCTTTTACAAGGTCTTCATTTTAGGACAGATTTGCTAAGGAAAAGAACAGAAACACAACGGCGGTGGGTTGGAAACAGCTAATGAAGAATTGCATGTTGTAATTCAAACAGATTTTGTGCCCTCGTTTATTACGTTGTGTTCAGCGTGAACATGAACGTGAAAGTAAGCTTGTAACGTCCAGCCGAACCATTATGGTGTTCTCGTGCCGCGAATGATTTGTCATTCAAAATTGAGTTTCTGTTTTCTGCGTAGGATGCTAATTACGGGCAATGCTTGATGCATCATAAGCCTCGATTATCCGCAAGCTCAGGTTCAGGACGCCAAAGTTAACTGTTTTTAACGCGTTTGTATGAACGTTCATATTTCTGCTCCATCTTGTTTGTTACCCGATTACAAAACGTGCTCTGTATTGCAGAGGTGTACAGGACGTCACACAACAGCGAGGGCAGGGATCAGCCAGTGGGCTTGGAGGATACCGTCACGCTTCTTGTGTCGCTGGTCACCGGCATGGGCGTGATGCTCATTTTACTGGGTGTCTGTCTTGTCGTCGTCTGTCGCCGCCGCCAGCATCGGGGAGCGCCCCATTCACCAACAAGAATCTCCGCCCCGCCACTTGTTTATGACCCAGACCGAGTTGCGCTCATTGCAGATGGTGCGCAGCGTGGAGATGTGAGATTCTGATACATTTAGATGTTGAATCAGTTACTTGGCATCGTTTCTACTAGCCACATGATCCGTCTTCTTTCTTAGTTTATGACGAGCTCTTGTGTAATGGATTTCATAATCGATGCTATTAATAGTGATAGCCTTGTGTGTTATCATGTGTGGGTATGAAACATGGTCTCCCAACGCATTTTAAACCTATATACCCGGAGGTTTAAAATTGCTTTGCCCATGGGGCCCAACGGATTATGTTTCATACACTCTTTTGCCTGAGGACGGAAACTGATTCTGTCTCCGAAACGTTGAGTTTTTTAATTTTAGGCGCGTTCGCAAAATTGAAAAAAGCGACTATTGGCTTCATCATGTCTGCCCGTCCGAATGGAACAACTCGGCTCCCAATGGACAGATTTTCATGAAATGTGATATTTGAACATTTTTCGAGAATCTGTCAAGAAAATTCAAGCCTGTTTAAAATGTGACAAGAATAATGGGTACCTCAGATGAATACCTATGTACATTTTAAATAATATCTCACTTATTTCTTCATAGAATGAAAAATAGTTTTAGAGAAAATAAACACACAGGTTTTGTGTTTAATAACTTTTTTCCGAAAATTGTACCTGTATGAGATAATGTGGAAAAATAGAGGAGAACCAGACAGGCCACAGACATCCTACATAATACTTATTTCTGTTTGGCGGCAACAATGGTTGTGCAAACACACCTCAATGTTACATTTGTATGTATATTGCCTGTCTTGTTTAAAATGCTAACCATGAGTGAGTCACGTTAGTCAGTCACTGCAAATTTGGATACAAATATTTGCTTGCAGTCAACTCTTCCAAGCTATGAGGAGGCCGTATGGAACCATTGTGTTGTTGGTGTGGGTCCGTTGCCAGGGGGAGTCCTACCCCATCGTTCCCACAGGGGTCCCCATTGGACAGCATTGGGCTCTGGGGGACGTCGTACTCGAGGAGATGCTGCTTATGTTACTCGGCAGTCCTCCAGGTGAGTCTATTATAATCTAATTGTATAATGTACACAGATATAATTATAAATGTGCTGTTAGGTGAAAGCTAATCTTTTGATTATTTAAATAGGTATACAGATCTTCAGATTACAAAGTTCTACACCTCAGTGACATCAGAAGTTCTGTAGCTGACATATTTAATTTTTATTTTTGTTGTTACACCGTGCATGCTGTTGAGTTACTCAATTATTATACCAACTACTGCACATATATAAAATTTATAAAATTTACACATTAAAACATTAAAAACGCTCCAACATGTTTTGGTCCTAGGACCATCATCAGGGAGCCATATCATCCTTGCTAAAGTCACACTATAAAAAGTCACATTAATTTCGCTGTACCAGTTGGGTATAATTTTATAAATTTTGTAAATTTTATATATGTGCAGTAGTTGGTATAATAATTGAGTGACATATTTAATATTGTAAATCATATTTATCTGCACACTTCATTCTGTCTTTCAAGTTTTCTGCTGTCAGCTTTAACATTATCTGCAGAGAATATGAATCTTAATTTTAAAATCTACATATCATTAGAAAGTTATTGCAAAGTTATTTGTTAGGTTATGTTCTGCATTCATCTCTTCTGGCTTCAAATATTTTCTTCCCCCTCTTGTTTTTAAGTGCCGGCACTTTATGTTGTGGGGGTGGTCATATTTAAAAAATCCCATAGCATACTATGCTGTCTTTGTGTTGGTGGCATTGGCAGTACCTCACACAGTGCATCACTGAGGAGTGGATCGGCAACGGGAGATTCGATGGGGTCGACTGACACAATGACACCAAGTGAGGTATCGATGAATGTGACATTGGACACAGTGTCATCGCACACATGTAGCAGTGGTTCACAGAGCGCCTCTTGCCGTGCTCTTTGTGGCAGCCTCGCCTCCTTTGATACCAGCTCTGTGCTCAACACTGAAGGTAAGAGAGACTAGCACTAGGGTCAAATCTGTTTTTAATTAATTGTAGCACAGGCATCATGGCATTTCAGCCTTGTGCCATCTGCATACTTTTCCAGATCTGAGGGTCTCATAACGGTGAGTGTTTTGGATTACGTTTGGTTTAGTCCAAACCAGTACCCGTCTGCCAGACTACAGTGCCTCACTTTTTGGGTACTTCATCTCATTATTCTTTTGGGATAATTGCTGTTGAGACCTGAGGTATGTTTTTTCAGGTGTGCCGCTGCTGGAAGAGAGTGAACACGAAGATGGGGTTCAGTGTCCTGACTCCACAAGGCTGGTCATGGTGGAGCAGTCCATGAAAGACCATGCTTCCTGCAAGTACCATCAGTCTTCAACAGATCTTGCGTCATGAATTTCATAGGAGCCACATTTGTCCCTGTAACCCATATCAGACATCCAATCCTCACTCTCGTTGTTTGAGCCTGTAGTTTGCTTCAGACAGGGTAGTCATGTTATATTAGTCTACCCCCTCCTTCCATTTGTGCAACATTCGGAGTCCGGTGTTTGTATATCCTTACCGGTAGATGTTTACTTGCAGTGTGCCATGCTTGAAATTGTAACATTCACTAGTAGTGTTGCTGGGTGTAAACATGAGCAAACGACATTGCACCTAAGGTTCAGTTTGTGGTAGAAGTAATGTACTTGATGAATGAAAGAGACATTTGAAATATCAAAATTTTCACTTTTTGTCAGTGTATAGAGAAAGGTCCTTGCAGACCCCACACACCCCACAGACCTCACGGTGCAGGGCTCCTCCAAACATACAGGATAATAAAATTTGTTGTGGGTTCTTACAGACTGGATTGCATTCTCAGAAAGCAGCATGCTGGGAGATCTGAAAGTGACTTTGTTAATGATTATGGGGGTTGGGGAGGCGGCTGCCAATCACTTATTTATGCCACTGGTTTTTGTATACGTATGTATTTTATAAAACATAAATTCCACTTCGATCTCCAACATAAAATAAATGTTGTTGTTGTAACTGATTGTCACTGAAGCTGCCTTTTGAAGATCTGTGAGATGTGAAGTGAAATCAGATAATGGAAAGTGAAAATATTTTTATATAAAATTTTATACCTTCTTTCAGGAATATTCTTCCGTTGTACTAAAAACATAATACTTTATGCTTCAAAAAGAGTGACTAGATATGCTTGCATAATGCCTAGTGTTGTTACTTATCTTTACTTTCAAAAATGCGTGCCACATAAGTAGTGATTGTGAAGCAGGTGTTTTTTGTATTCAGAATTTATTTTCTGTTTGGTTTTCCTCACTGTACTTTATTCTGTAATCTTATATTTAAGCATTAAGCTGTGGTGTGATGCTAAAAACAACAAAATTTTATTTGTATATATCAGTAATTAATTGTTGTGGGCCAGAATAGCAAAGTCAGTATAGCGACTCGCTATGGGCTGGACAGCCAGGGGATCGAATTTTGTTGGGGCAAGGTTTTCCACACCCGTCCAGATTGTTCCTGGTGCCCACACGGCCTCCTGTGCAATGGGTACCAGCTGTCTTTCCTGGAGACAGAGTGGTCAGGGCGTAGCAATGACCATCTACTGCCATCTAGCAACGAGGTTAAAGAAAGAGTAGAGCTGTGGATCTACCTGCCCCCTGGACTTTTAAGACCTGTTGTAGGGTGAAATTTACCTTTTTTGTCTTTACATTTATCTTTGCCAGTAATTAATTACTAATTAAAGATTCAAAATTAATATTTAATTTACACACACCAACTAATGAACTTATATATAATATTAAAGAATTTTAAAATTTACATTAAAACACTTAAAATGCTCCTATATGTTTCGATCATTAAGTGTTGTAATGTAAATTTTAAACTTCTCTAATATTATATATAAGTACATTCGTTGGTGTGTGAAAATTAAAGAAACTTCAGAATGCACGGTGCAGTGATAAAGATCAAAATTAATATTTTGCAGTACTTATTTAATAAGTGATCATTAAATACTCTTGTATTTGGTTGAAATATCTTTTATGTGAAAGCCAATCGATATATGTTTCCTTGCAATGCTATTTACTCACATGGATAATGTGGACAAGTTGTTTATCCCTAGAAGACTATACTTTCCATTACACTAAACAGTCATGACTGGGTACATGTTTTCTTTTTTCCTCCCCCATACCAGTCTAGCCAAGAAAACTCCAAGATCGAAGTTACTGCGGTCTAACCTTTGTATTGAATTGGAATTTGATTTTTAAATCGTACGTAATGCAAAAACAGCATACTGTATGTGACAGGTGAGAGATATTCTGATGATTCCATTCTTCTGCTCAGTTGCACTTTGTAAACTTGGTGTACTATCCCAGAAGACTTCAGTCTTCAGCAGTACAGCTGCAAAGACCTCAAATTTTGCAACATGCTTTTCATTAAATTTTTAGTGGGCATAACATTAATATTTCATTAAATATTTTGGAAGTTTTGTAGTGATTGGAGGGAATATTTTTGTAGACACAAATCAGCTTTAGTCGTGTGGTTGTGGTTCTTTTTCGTAACATAGAATATTTTCTCATTACATTACTTAATTGTATGTTGACCTTAAGGGTTAAAATTTTGGAGTGCACCAAAATTATAAACTGGAGCCTAGTTTTGGTTACAGAACTTTCTAGTATGGAAAAGGATGAAAGGGATGTTTCTTCCAGCTTACACTGATTGACACCACTGCTTTGTGTGTTACACATGGTGTGATTCTATGGTAGAATTTGTGATAGTATGAAGTATTAGATACCCAGCCTCCTGTAAAATGTGTACCGGGTCTTTCCCAGGGGTAAAGTGTGGTTGGGGCTTGCTGCTGACCACTCACCCCCTTCTAGTGCCGCTGTCATAGAAGAGTAGAGCTATACCTCTACCCACCCTCTGGACCACACCGGGCCTGTAACAGGATCACTTTACCTTTTATTAAGTATTAGATGGTTATATTCACTTCATTGTACCACTTGAGAATTATGTGGTTAGTTCATTTCTTGAAGCTATTTAAGAATTTTTAAATCAAAACATTTGTGTGTTTAGTTTTTTTCTGTACATTCAGTGTATTCAGGTACAGTGTATAAAACATTTAATACTTATAAGCTTTTGCTAAAGATTCTACCACAGAACTATATCATGCCATAACTGTGAAATTCATAGTCTGAAATTGTTGTTGATTTAAATGATATGTAACCACTACTCAAAATGGCAGATGTATGACAGCATGGCTCCCACTACTTCTTTGTCTCTGAATTTCATACCGGTAAGCTACTTTCTGTTGAAATTTACACTTTGGTCAGCTTTCGAGCCCTATGCGAAAAATGGGTGATAATCACACTGGGGATGAAGATCAGTTAACATCATGTGTGGGGGTGATAGCTGTCTGATTGCAAAGATTTGTGCTTAAATTGCACTGTTAGAGTACACAACTTTGAATCTCGTAAATCATGTGTCTCCAACCCGCACCCTGCCGGGTTGTATTAAAATGTGTATGTACTATAAAATTACTCAACAAATTAGGCGGTTAGTTATACCACTTATTGGTATTTTTAACGTGCGGCCGCGAACCGGTCTACAGTAACGGTTGCGGTTCTCTGTCATAAAATATTGGATGCCCGTGATACAAATATAGAAACTCCAAGCTGTTGAATTGTTTGGAAGTCCTTGGCGAAATGAAATGGCCGACAGATTTGGATACTTCTTATGAGGCGCGTTCGCAAAATTGCGAAAAGCGACTCTTAGCTTCATCATGTCTGTGCTTCTGTCCGTCCGTCCGCCCGCACGACTGCCCGTCCGTCCATCTGCATGGAACAGTCCGGCTTCCACTGGACGGATTTTCATGAAATTTGATATTTGAGGATTTAAAAAAAAATCTGTCGAGAAAATTCAAGTGTTATTAAAATGGTACAAGAATAAAGGGTACCAATATACATTTTTTGATCATTTCTCACTCAGTTCTTCTTAGAAAGAGAAATGTTTCAGACAAAAGTTGTACAGAAAATCAAAACACACATTTTGTGTTCAGTAACTTTTTTCTAGAAAATCGTACCGTTTATGAGAATAATGTGGAAAAAATATTGTAGACCCGAGCAGGCCACAGATAATATGGCGCATGCGCATTGTATGCTAGATTCCTAAAGCTACAAATACACAAACTCAGGATGTATAATACTCATTTCTTTTCCACCGCAAAAATGGTTGCACGAAAGCGCCTCACTGTTACTCTATACGTACGTTGTCTGTGTTTTTGTGAGATGGCCCCTTCAAAGCGCAGGGCAAGTTTTCCAGCATGAAACATTTGTACTTTTCGCTTTGTGTTATCCTCGGAACCAGCCGTAGCACCAACTAGTCGAAGTTATCTAAAACCTGTGCATGATGTAGGGACACGTTAGTCAAATCTGCTGTAGAGTGTGAACGTTTGTTTTGTGGCATGGATGATATATCCATTTCTAAAAGGAATTTGCTCTTGTTGACAACTCTACAACCCATTATTTCTAAAGAAAACAGCCGACTTCCTGTATAATATTTCGCGCTCGTTCGTTGTTGGATTGGGAAGAGAATGTGCCATGCTGTTGTTGCAGCTAGCAGATCGCTCCTTAATGATGAAAGCAAGATCGCGGCTCCCCCTAGAATGCTGCTGTGAGGCGACACTTGGTCTGATTCATCAGCAATTTAAGCTGACCTTATGCATGTGAAAACATTGATACTGGAGATTGTTTAACGAGTTCTAATGCTCGTACAGAATGATTTTTCAGGTGACCTGATATGTTGTGATAGTAATATCGTCATTTTCCAACTGCGCCAGTGATTTATCTTTCATTCTTTTCTTTAAACTATGAGTCCCTTAAAATGTTCGGGTAGAGGTGACTAGAGGATATCGTGGCATAAAAAGTATTCCGGCACTTCTGAATTTCCGTTTTGACCACTAACTGCTAACTCCTGTAACTGTAACACTGTATATCCTTCAGAGACAGTAAGAAGGAAACCAGTCAGGATGAGTCAGTAACCGCAGCAGCTCAGAAGTGTTTCCTTGTTCTTAATTGGTTTAGGATTTTTAATTATTATTTAGAAGCTTGGCACAAAACATTAAAAGAATCAAACATGAAACGCTGTATCCAGTAGTTGTACTATCGAATTGCAGAAACTCGTGGAGTTGATGTGACGTTGCAAATATCACTTCCCTTTTATATTCAGTAGATATTTGATTGTGTGATGTAGAATTTTGGTAAAAAAAACCTGAATGAAAGAGACCGCTGGATAGTCCTAGGCATAGTTTGGAAGACAATATTAAATTGTATCTTAAATAAGATGGGAGGGCATGGATTTGGCTGAGGATAGGGGACAAGTGGCGCACTCTTGTGAACGCAGAAATGAACTTTTGGGTTCTTGAAATGCAGAGAATTTCTTGGCTACCTGGGGAGATGTTAGTTGCTCAGTAAGGAGAATTCGTCATAGGATTAGTGTATGTAGCTATTGCTTTACTTCCAGCAAATCTTATATATTCGCACGCATTATTCATCATAAAATTAATTACATATACATCTTCCTTTGTCTGTCTGTCGTGATATTCTTTCCACTTTTGTCTGTACGGTTTTTTTTGTGTTCCAAATGAAAGCGTTAGTAAACCTCTGATATTGTCCTTTGTGATTTTGTTGATATGGGTACATCCCTTAACGTTTGTTACAAGTTAATTTCAGCCGCTGCTATCCATATTTGGTGTCTCTGTAATGTAGAAACTATCGTAACTCTTGTAAAATCCGATTTATTTGTATTTCCTTCTATTAGTTTTTAAAATCATTTTAACTGTTCGCTGTTACACTGAATATGTTTAAATGACAATCGTAGTTATGAGAAATGATATTAACATTTCGTAAATTTCTGTATATCTAATATTGTTGTAATAATAACTGTGTTTTGGGTTTAGGAGTTTAGAGTTCACAAACCTTAGTTTTAAGAAGTGAATGATATTCGGATTTCCAATATTGGTTTTCCGAGAACACGTGAGATTGTTTACATTTCACTAGTCAAGAATGGCAGATAACCCAATCAGTCAGTTAATACGTGATTGTTTGTAGGACTTTTATTGTTGTGTTTTATTGTAAGTGAATTTATTGGTACTTATCCATAAATGCCACTGTTAATTTATTTCTTTCTCTAACCCCCCCCCCCAAAAGGGGGTAGGGCGGAATTTAAGCTTTTGATGAAATAGTGTTACAGGGATACATTGCTGATACCGTTCTTTGTCTGTCTGACCATTGTATTACTGTGTTGACGTAGATACTATATAATTTACAACAATGTACAGCATCGTCCGTAAACAAACAACATTAATAGCATGATATAAAAAGAGAAAATGTCGTATATCACTTCGACTAGGTTGGATTCCTTGAACGAAGCCCTCCACATGTGCTGCAATGATTTTAATAGTTGTGTGAGGGTAAAGACAGGGGCCTAGCTAGGGGAGGGGGCGAGTGGTGCCCCCGCCCCGGGTGGCAATTCCAAGGAGAGGCAAAGTAAATATTTTAAATAAAAAAAAAATCATTTTCTGGGCTCGACAGATTCAGAATTGTGCAACCAAATGAAAGGAAGTCCAGTAAACAACTACGAATATTTTAAAGTTGATTGTTTGTGTTACTGGCGGCCATTGTGTTTACTCGCCCTTGACGCCCACAAACCTAGCTGCGCCACTGGGTAAAGAGGAAAACGTTACTGTCATCACAGTATGTCTGTCTGTTATGTAACGGTATTGACAGTTGCTAAGATTGTATAGCGTTGGCGGTAGATGAAGGGATAAATATGGCGCATTTGTGGAATGATACTGGCAAGGAAATTTGAAATACTTGGAGACAAACTTGTACCAGTGTCCCTTTAATCGCCAGAATCTCATATAAAGAGTCCTTGGATTGACTCGGACACCTTTGGTGAGAGGCCGGCCACTAATCGCGTGAGCCATGGCACGGATATTTCCGTTGTTATATATAATGACACGTCTCTTATGTATTGTGTTGAAATTTAGCTGGTGAATACCAGTAAAATTTCTTGAATGACGACTGTTTACACAAAGTTGTTAGTGCCATAAAATATAAAATTTTATAGTTCTTGATCTGCAAAATGTGACACCAAACATTCCAGATCAAGACATGTACTGATTTTTGTTTGTATAATAGATTTTAGCTCTTATATTGAGGTGGCGGGTATTTCTTGAACCAGAGAATGTACGAGTACTAAAGTTAAAAAAAAAGAACCAGACTGTGCAGTGGAAGCTCTCAGACAATTACAGTGTGAAGCTGGGGTGCACTAACCTTTTGGCGCCGGAATTATTTTTTTTAAATTTTAGCACACCCTGTATATGAAATGTGAATAATACAGAACCAAATACGTTAGAATTATGAAACAAACTGCATTTTGAAGAGAAAAGAATGGAGAGTATATACCATGTTTAAAATGTTCAGTACCTATATTTGTTGAATAAATATCTAAAATTCAACGTTTAGAGGTTAGCGGTGCGATAGACCCCTATGTGGGTCGTTAGGCGTCAAAGGGCTAATCACGGGCGGCAGGTAGCCCGGCCAATTAAATTTTGTACGGTGGCACCTGACGTCAACAGTATGGAACTTGTATCATATCACCCTTTTTGGCGCCTAGAATTTTAAAGTAGCACTTAACATGTTTGGAAAATTTGTGGACCCCTGTTGTGAAGGGAGAAATTTTCTGCTGTCTGCTTCAAACTTATTAGCACCATGATTAGAGGTCATATTTTGAGTTATATGTAAATATATTTATATTCTACTCATAAAATTAAATTTACCCGCTTTGAATTATTTCACTTCTACCAGGTCTCGTGGGAAAATTTATCCCATTAACGATGGAATACTCGCAACTGTCTTAGCATAATTAATTATTTGTTAGTAAGTATGAAACATCGATATTCAATATACTGTGCAATATCAAGAAATATTTGTGATAACCTTTACCTGGCTTGTGGAGCACTCTACCTCACTACCTCTTATTTTGTATGGCAAGCATTTTCAGTTGTTCTGAACGTTTATTTGAGTGAAGGACATGTACATATCGCTCATTTGCGACAAGAGTGTCACAAGTCAAAATTTGGCATTTTTGAGTTATTGGTATAGAAAGAAACATCATAGAGCACTTCAAAACTTTTAAAAGGTTGTCCTGAAAAATCACAAATTTTGAGTTGTGACACTGTTGTCGCAAATAAGCTATATTATTGTTACTCGCTGACATATTGTATACTGGTCACTCATCAGTTCAATTGAATTCATACCAGTGATAAAATAAAACTTACATATTGTAATTGTCTTCTCTTTCACTCAGCAACTTAACTTTAATTTTTGCGATTTCCTGAAATATAACGGAAACAGTTTCTGTCAGTACATCCATTTCGCCTGCTAAGTACGTATCACTAACATACGGAAAATTGTTATATATGTGTGCAGTTATATGTGTGTTGGCTGTAACATTTTAGTGCACTGGAGAAGGCAATGTAGTCTATCATGTAAGCTCCTTTCACAAGTTACATTTCCGACATCTTAAAAATGTACTGTACCTAAGATATATTACATTTCGATATTGCGAGTATACAAAATAAATCGAAGCTTTACATTTCCAATTGAATTTTTGACAGGTATTTAAAAAAAAATGTAATTTGGGGTTTTAAATTCGCAGAAATGTGCAATAGATTGTCTTGTTGAAATCAATCCACACAGTACTGTGTGTGGCTGATGCATGTCTGGAAACACATTCGGCCAAGTGAAGATGTTCTTTCCACATAAATAAAAAAAAAAGTATCAGAACGAGCATTGCAGCTGCCTGCGTGCACACACACAAACACACACACACACACATACGCGCATTTCACTTTTTGGTTCTTCGTAACATTCATTTTAGGGCTTATGTGTTGTGTACATTGCTGATACCACTGTGCTATTCGCTTCACGCCTGAGGAATCGTGTTTCGATTCCCTGTAAGAGAATGGACTTCTCTTTTCACCAAAGCATTCAGACCGTTTCTGGGGCGTACCCAATCTCCTCTTCAGCGGCTACCGGGTTAAAGCGACCGGGACATGAATCTGACTACTCATTTCCATCTAGTTACGAAATTGAGAATGAGTGGAGCTATACTTCCACTCCCTCCCATGCCTTCATGACATGGCGCTTTATTAAGCACTGCGATTACGTAGCCTTTACAACGTCATACGCGTTTACCTGCTTGTAAGTGCTCTAGCACTAATATGAGGAAATAACTGTATTATAGTCACAGTGGGAAGAAGAACACGTTACTGGCGTTATAGTTTAATAAATTAGATGAAGGGCTAAAGGTATTTGGTTCCCAACCCTCGCATCCAGTGGGCTAATGAGTTACTGTGAACGGTTCTGATAGGTAGTAAGTTTCGCTATTAAGATTATGTACTCGCCATGCTTTCATATTTGCATTAAAATTCTAAAATACATACAATGAATGAAGTTAAGATAAGCTCTTACCTACGAATTTACATTCATGGTGTGAGAAAATTTGACAGAACAATTGTAACCCGCTGCTTAAATAATGGTGTTCAATAAGTGGAAATGTACCTTCATTTCGGAATTATACTGTTACTGAACACAGAGCTTGAAACTAAAATGTAAATTTCCCCAGTATTTATCAGTCGCATTTCGTGCACAGAAAACAGGAACATGACTGCTTTGTGAGCAATAAAAATAATTTGGTAGAATTCTAAATATATATATATTCTGAATAAAGCAGAGGCGATAACAATCACTGAAGTTACATTTTCTTAAAACAAGAACGTATACATAGCTGTTGCAGTTTGTACCTCAGATTTTAATAATTTAGAGGTTAATTTAAATCTAAGTTGTACGTAACATTGTGTCGTCTTGCATTTGATCAGCATTTGGCCACGTTTGTTGTAGTGGCGCTGAGCACTTCTTTTGGAAGATATATCTGTCTGATGTAACCGAAGTGTTCTGTTTATTTCCTCTAAGTAAGCATGCCGCGCCATATTCTGGGAAAGGTTCAGCTCTGAGCTAAGATCTGAAGAATGGAATGTACTTGGACTTTGATTGCTCATTGTGTTTTCGGGGAATGTGATATGATGTGTGCAATCACTGCAGTTCATATCTGTTTTCATTATCTATATACAGTGAAAGAAATGTGTGTTTTATGTGTAACAGTAGCATTGTTTAGAACGTAACACATTTATGAAATATTGGGAGGGGTCTAGGTTAATTTTAATTCTACAGGGTGAACATAAAGTCTTTCCCTGATTACAAACATTTATTACAAGAAAACTATTGTACGTGGAATACAAACTTTTTTTTTTTTGGAAATGTAATTCAAGAAGTTTTTTTTACAACACATTAGTACACTTCAACATGTGCTCCTTTCGTTGCACGCAGAACGTCTAATCGATAATCAGTTTCTCTCCACGTGTTCTCCAACACGTGTTCAGTTATTGTAGCAAAAGCTTCTGTTATTCTTGGCTTCAAATTTGTAATATCTAGAAATGGTGTCGAAAACACACTGTCCTTAACATACCCCCATAAAAAGAAGTCAATGGGGGATGATATCCGGCGATCGTGGTGGCCAGGGTGTCGGACCATCTCTCCCAATCCACCTGTTTGGAAATGTTGAATCCAAAAACCAAATGTTACAATAAACACATGACATAAAATTTTAGAAACTAACCTAAGTAATTGTAAAAAAAAATATATTTGTATTTCACGTAGTTTTCTTGTAATAAATGTTCGTAATCAGGGAAAGACTTTATGCTCACCCTGTAGTTATTTTTGTGTCAGCATAAAAGCAGATATCTTGTATTTACCTTCTTCTGCTA
>Ga0131853_10012023_pt1 | contig 15841 bp, 13 predicted proteins | sample TergutLab28metaG_FD_92764 | JGI IMG/M metagenome (GOLD analysis project Ga0131853, IMG submission 92764) | Labiotermes labralis P1 segment gut microbial communities from Petit-Saut dam, French Guiana - Lab288 P1 (version 2) (version 2) | ecosystem: Host-associated > Arthropoda: Insects >...
ATATTATATTATATTATATTATATTATATTATATTATATTATATTATATTATATTATATTATATTATATTATATTATATTATATTATATTATATTATATTATATTATATTATATTATAATCTGCCCAATTGCCCCTATCTTGATTTTCGGATGATGTGTGGCTGACATAGGCACATAGACGCTGCAAGTACACGCACATAAGCGCAGACGCCTTCCTTTTTATACAACTTTCCGCCTGTGAAGCAGCATGGCGACATTAGCTAATAAGTGTAGAGTAAACTCAGGCATGACATAACAAATTCGTAAAGTGGCTAGTTGGAGACTTTGATGAGTGTCCGTTTATGTTCTGCAGCTACTGAAGAGACTTACCACGTTTAAACTTTCTGATGGTGGCGCGGATAAAAGCAACGTTGAAGAAACCAATGTCATTATTTACTTCTACCTACATGTCTGTAAATAATTATTACATGTTCTAACCAGAGAAAACAGGTAGCAGTTTTACAACTTGTTCCTATTAATCATTGCTCTTCGTTTAAGCAATATTTTATACGAGGTAACCACATAAGATACAGTGGAATAGTACCACGAAATATATCGGTGCGTGTTGAGACTGTGGGGGACACACCTCTCAATTAATCCCTCTCGAATTTCTTGCAGCAAAGTCATATTTCCTTACTTTCCCCTGGAGGTCCAGAGAGCTACGTCTCTCAAGTCCATTGCTTCGCGGTCACGAATGATGGCAAATGGAGATGTTGCCTCCATGTCCCATATTTCATGGGTCAAGAAGGAACCTAGCGTCGGACAGTTCGACTAGGGAGTGGCTATTGCCTTCTGGCATTTTTCAGTGTTCCCTGCTTCTTTTTATATCTCCCTCACCCGAAATGCGCTACGTGGCTTGTTAAATCAATGGGGCGATATGTCATGGCTTACATAAATATGCAACAACTAGAGGGAGCTACGGAGTACACTGCATGTAGTGAAGATATTCTCTAGCAAGGACAAATTGCGGATCCTGAGAGGGAAGTACAGAAGAATTGTGTAAAAGAATGCATCCCAGCATCTACGGTAGAAGGACCTAAGTCACCGTTTCTTAAGATTCAGAAAGTTAAATTAGTTTGATTTAATTATATCAAATAGCTCAGATATTCATATTAAAGTTCTCACAGGGAATAAGTCTTTGTAGAGACTCTAAAATAACAACTTCAAAAACATATAGCTCTTAAGCTACAAGGCTCTGATATTAACCTAACTTCCAACTCAATGGACACAGTTTTCCCGCAGCTGAAGAGTTCGGAGTATAACTCTGAACACTGAGTTTCTTCTAGTGCCAAATGTTAAAGAAATATTGCAGGTACATATTCTCGAGAAGAACATAGTTTATTGCTGGCATTTGTCTCAATTTTTTTTACAGATTTTTTGTATTGTAGACACTGAAAACAGCAAATAAAAGCAAGCATGAGCGTCTTCTTATAAAAACAAACATTCTCAAAGCAAAAAAGAAAACTTTGGAATTAAATAAGTCCGTGTGAGTTAAGGAAAGGGAAAGTCTTCTTCAAATTTGTTTAATTTTTTCACGGTAAAAAGTAAGGCATTCATTCAGCATACATTTTTTTAAACTTTGAATTATATCGGTCCTTATACAAATAATGTGGGTTTTTTTTTAATTTGAAGAAATAAGACTCCGATAAAATTAAAAAATTCACATCGTTTTTATTTTATGCCGTCTTTTGAAATTCTTTAAACTTTGTTCCTAGTTTCTCTGTATCAAGAATTCGGTACTTTAAGCTCTCGAGTACAAAGTTAAGAACATTTCACCAAATAACAGAGCACAACTTATATAACAGATATGAAATTTATTCTGACAGAATTCATTCTCAAGTCACCCATTAAACCCATCAAGAGGAAACAGGATTTGTTGACGTCCATATTAATTTGAAAGTGAATGGTTTATCGCAGTCCTGATTCATGTAAGAAGCAAGACAACTTAAAAACGAAACTAAAATATTGCATGGGAAAAGGCATAGTACAAAGCAGAGAAAATACCAAGGAAAATACTGAAAAATTATGGCCGACTGGAAGTGGTTGAGTGTGAAGAAACCAAACAAAAATGGAAGAGAGTAATAAGGCAAAGGAGGAAAACGTTATGAAAATTTTAAAGGTGAAAATAAAGAAACTAAACATAAAAGCTGACAATGGTGGTAAAAGTTGATTTAGAGTTATAGAATTTGAATAAGGGGACATACAATATAACAACCCCTTTTAGCTCTTTTCGGATGACAAAAAGTGGGCTGTACGCAGATCTTTTCCGTAAGTGTGGGACTGTTATACATTCATTTGAAATAATTGTTGTTGTTGTTGTTGTTGTTGTTGTTGTTGTTGTTATAGCCTTATATATGTGCGGGAAATAAGGCTCTATGGCTGAGAAATTTTGACAGGAATAAAAAAGCAAATTTATCCCTGTGCATAAATATTGGCCACGAATGTAAACATTAAGAATGGAGGAAAATTATGTGTTTGGAATGTTAATACAGAGCAGTGAACTTGATCAATCTAGAAACATCTGAACAACGTGGAAACTAATATCTTCTGTAGAGAAAGAAAAAAATAATATTTCAACCATTTTTTTTATTTTTATTTAATGAACATAGGGGCCAATTGCAATGTTAGCTCAATGCATACTTTAATAATACCAAGCTTTTTATACGTTCCGAAGTTAGGTAAGGCCATTACGGAAGTACGGGTCTATTTATAGAACACATTCCTTTGATTCAATTTAATAATTTTCCAACAAGATGCGACTTATTCAGTTTATTACATTTCTGTAGGCAGCTCTACATGTTTCGGGTGTTGACACCCATCACAAGTCGCATCTTGTTGGAAAATTATTAAATTCGATTCAAGATGCACGGACCCATGTATATAAAATACATTCCCTTTTGTTAGAAAATTATTAAATTCGATTCACGATGCACGGATCAATGTATATAAAATACATTCCCTTTTGTTAGAAAATTATTAAATTCGATTCACGATGCACGGATCAATGTATATAAAATACATTCCTTTTTGTTGGAAAATTATTAAATTCGATTCACGATGCACGGACCCATGTACATAAAATACATTCCCTTTTGTTGGAAAATTATTAAATTCGATTCACGATGCACGGACCTATGTACATAAAATACATTCTTTTAAGTTTAAAAGAGCTTGACATTTTGCAATACCTGAGGACTGTTATCTCACAAAAACTCGTATTGTGGTTTTGCCTTATGACATAACGTAGTTTAGCAGACGGTACCGAAGTTTCGACGTAGTCAACTGCCTTCATTTTCAGTGTGTATGTGTATGTCACTAGGTTTTCCCGATCCAACACACTACACAGTTTCGAAATCCAGGTAATCACAATAACAATTTCAAAATATTAACATATTCTGACGTAATACTTTCCTGTAAACAGAATGATTTTGCTGCATGAATAAACGTTTTTATGTTAAACATAGTCTAAACAAACAGCACCTGTTCTCTCGTTACTAAGTAGCGGTAAACAAGTTGCGAAAAATCACCTTTTTTTCGCGTTTACGGAAGAGTTCTTTAGTTTTATGGCAATGTTTGTTAGCGGGAATATCTTTAACTGGTGAACTGGTGACTCAGATTCAATTGGATTGTGTTCAATAACACTTGTGGAATGCACGACCTCTCTTTTATCGACCTCATTTCACTAAATGAAATACCAGAACAAATTCAAAAATACTTACCACTAAACCATGATAAAATTACCAGGGATATAAGGTTGAGATTTTTCTGTCTTATGTTTGTTCTTTGCTTCTTTCACAATGCTTATGTGTTGGATGTAAAGATCAGAAATCCTAAAGATGTAATAGGTAAGAAATCGAACAAATACTATATATAGCAAGAAATACGTAGAAAGCAGCAAGAGTCATAGGTGAACATGCCTAGAAAATCTTATGTATATTGGACCGTGCATCATTGTGATAGTTGAAGAATAAGCGACCAACTTGATGTCACTAGTTATTAAGTTTTATTTTATTTCACTTCACTTCACTTGAGCATAGAATAAGTGAAATAAAACTTAATAACTAGTGACATCAAGTTGGTCTCTTATTCTTCAACTATGCCTAGAAACTTTATCGATCACCTTCAAGATATGTTCTAGAATTGAATTAAAATTAAACTAGCGAATCATCAGTTGAAAATTCATCCCAAACTTTCGTCATTGTCATCTCCAACTACGGATTCCATCGATATTTCCTCATGTATTATGACTCTTGAAAGGTACTTTCATATCAAGATCTAATGCACACCATAAACTTGAAGAGATCTGGAAGCACAGCTTGATAAATTAAGCAAAATAATAGCCTAGGAGTACCGTTGCTCTGCAAAGAAGCACTGATTCCCATTCATAATTTTTTGTTTCGAATTTATTTCTACTTTTCCTGTAAATGCAATATAAGCACTTGAAACACTGAACACGTCTTTCTTCATATCGCGTCAAAACAGCATCACTACGTAATGTGGGGGTAATTTTTCTTGGCAGTGGTCGACACAGTAATACCAAGGGAATCGTGCATTGCCTTTTACTGCAACGGTCATACGGTTCTATTTAACTGAAATTTCGTTTCATTTCCACGAAAGTGAAAGAAACATCTGCAAAAAGAACGGATGTTATCCTGACATACAATGCACTGCTTGTACTAACTGTGTAAAACTCCGTGGCCTTAGTCCGCACGCGAACTATACCGACAGAGCGGCCGCCGCCGGTCGGCGAAGTTAGTGCCAGTGTAATGATAATTTAATTAAGAATGTTCTGCCGTCCAGGCAACCGATCTAGCTCAGTCAGCATAGAGACTAGGCTAGGGGCTGGTAGATAGAGGACCCGGGGTTCGATTGTCAGTATGGCTATATACTAGGAAGTAAGGCAGCACGGGCTAAGTTTGGTCGTTTGTTTCAATCCAATTCCAACGTTAAGAGCGTGTAGAGTCCTTCATAGCCTCTTCCACTGGTATTTACGGAGTGGTGCTTAGTTAAACATAGGGAAAACATTGCCTCGTTGTTGATTATTAAAGATTTAAAGTACACAAATTTCTGTTGTTTTTACTCGACTCTTAGAAATGAAAAACATTAGGGTACAAAACGGATAGACAATAAGGAACCTTAGTTCTGTTTGCTTTAGGGGGTAGGAATTTCACTTCCAAGGCGTCCAAACCTGGTCTAGAATCCACCTATTCTCATATTCAGGGGAACTTTTCTAAGGTGTAGGGCGGCCGAAGCGTCAGGCTAATTACCTACCTCCATCTAAGGTCGAAGTTAGCAATTTTCGTACAATGCTACATCAACCCGCACTTGCCTTTATGATATTATACTTAAATCAGCCCAGAGATAAATTTATTTTGAATTCGTTTAGTGTTTGATATCTTGGGCAGGTAATTGGTTTTTATGTCAACATAAACGTTGTCTAGTGGCAAGTATAACAGTGTCTATAGGCCCGCAATTGATTTGAGTATATCCAGACACAAAATTGGCTACCGGAATGCAGGATAAATTTAGGGCATCTAATAACAGACTGCTGTGGATATTTTAGACCTGATAAAGGAAGTAATTGGGAGATGCGCACGTGTATGTTCGCTCCGTTGTTCAAGGAGTATTCTGCCTATTACGGAATGCAAACTTTCATTGCCGTATTCGGGAATTAGTCTCTACAATAAGACAATACGTTTCATTTGAAACCATTCGACCAATTATCCAAATGTTATCCTCATATCTGAGTCTATGTCCCAAGGGGTCCCTCTCTTTGGTATTTGCTGTCTAGAATTTTATACGCGATATTCCTTCCTTCCTTCGTGCCTACTGGAGTTTTCTAATAACGCAGCTCAGTTTCATCTCTTCTCACTAATAATTTTTTCATTGTGCTTATTCTCACAAATCTTTAGATAATAAAACCTTAAAAACTGATATATTTTCCTATAGGATTTGCTGTTCTCTCACACTCGCATGGAGACCCAGTTCTTCGGGGCATGACGCAATGTCGCAAGTTAATTTAAAATCACAGGACGTCATGCCCCAGAAGACTTAGAGCTTTATGCGATACAGCGTCATAAAGTATTTCGATAGCGATACATAAAGGTCTGTTTTATTCAATAGCATGCTGAGAGGTTACTGCGAGTTTTTGCGACGGAATGTGGGCAGGCAAAGCAACGCATTCCTTGAGGTCAACAACAGGACTGCACCTATAAAAGTAAGCAGTCACCATTAAATTCACGTGCAGTACTTGTGGCCACTGGTCAAAATGACGTGGGAACCGACAAGCGTTTTGGAGTATTTTCTAAGTTAAGGCGGAATATTTCAAGAAGCAGCAAGTCATGATTGCTGTGTAATTTTTTCATTACGGCCCTTAGGTTATACCAAGAACTTACATGTGTGTAAATTCATTTGAAACTCTGACGTTAGATATGAGATTCCGGACGTGTCTTTTATTCTCGCGTCGATCCGACTTCTTTCTTCTTTTGGGGGGGGGGGGCTCCCCCCTTGGTTTGAGGATCCTTCCTTTTTGATGTTTGATACTGGGGACACAAACCAAAGTGGTTATCAGGTCTATATTTCAGTATTTCAGTATATTTTCTTTCCTGCCACGATGTAACAACTGCACTCATCACGTATATCGGGATTCAGTCTCACAGTAGGTCTTGTGGGATCTCTGGTAGACACGGTGAAATTAGCGCAGGTGTTTCTCAAATCATTTTGGATTTTTCTCAAGCCGTTTAGCATTTTTACCAATGTACCATTTTCATCTCTCATCAGGGCGTGGCACATTAGGCCCACTTGAATATATTTGACGAAGGGACTGAATTTCATCTTGTTCTTCCGACTAAACCCATAGTGAAAACGTATGTATAACGTAACATCGAATGATCCCCGGGGGTTTGTATCCTGGACACTACTTAGGTCATAATATTAATCCACTGGGGTCAAATTTTGGTTATAGTTTACAATTGTAGATTTATCCAAGGATATCATCACCATAATCATCATTAACAAGGTCTCTCATCACATCTGATTGCTTTCTTTCAATAACACAATATTTCTACCTCCATGCCCATAATGTCCATTTTAAATTTGCTTACAATAATCTAAAAAATTCACATAACAATTTATTTTGTGATTGTTGAGAGACAAATATTATTTCTTAAACTATATGTAGGTACAATTATAATTCATCCATGAAGCAAATTTCATACCCAACAATACAGATGATCAATAATAAACAATACCATTGCCTGTGCCTGTTGTCCTTAATCGTGCATTAGCCTAATCGTACGAAGAAGAAAACTAGTAACAACATTGCAATGTAATGTAAACGTAAGAATACTGCGTCACTGCATTTTTTTAATTTCACCAAAAAGCAATAGCATTTGTTAGGCAACGTCAACAATTACAGCCAATACAAAGTAATATAAGGTAGTCGTTATAAATTGTGTTTCTATTATTTACCTTACCACTATTAGTGTCTTGCACCCATGTGGTGCTATATTATGTTTAGATTGTCACCTCAGCTGTGGTCTCTCTGTTTATGCCATATTTTTACCACATGTTTCGTAAATGGGAGACACCATACACGTACTTAGCTTCTCATGTAGAGTACCAGTCACTTTTTATTCGGTCTAAACTAGACTCGAATATTATCAACGAATATTGATATTTCCAATTAAAAAATTATGAGAGTTTTTCATTGAGAGCCGAAATGTTCCATGTTGTTAGGTGTACATATATGGATACATACGCATATGTTATACATACATATATACCTACATATTCACATATTAGTACATAATATATATATACATGTATTATGTATATATATATATATATATGTGTGTGTGTGTACATACATATAAGCATACATACATACCTACCTACCTACCTACATACGTACATACATACATACGTACGTACATATATACATACACACATATGGGACTACAAAATTGTCTGTTTGACACACACACACCGAACTTCATTGGCCTGTTGTTAGCACAGCAGGGTGGCTCTTTAAACTGGTCAACGTAAGAAAAATATTTAGTGACTCAACTCATTCCTTCCAGTTAAATTTGGGGGTAGTAGCTTACTGGATATCACAACGTCTTTTCTTTCGGCTCTACATAAGATTTTCAGCTGGAAACGGGACTGAATCAAGAAATTTATCAGAGAGTATTTACTGACATTTGTGACATTACAGAGATATTCACTGGATGCGCTAGTCTATTCGTAGTTGCAGTGCTAACTAAGCTAGTGTCGAACATTCTGACTTCGATTTCAGGTTGGAACCAATGTTTTTTCCCCTTTAAAGACATGCGCGGTCGGCAATGCAGCACGCACCGCCAGGTGAAAAGGCCAGGACGTGAACTGAATAGTTACATAATCTGAGGCGGAGGTTAAGAGATCGCGAATCTATAATTCATGTCTTAGTGTTTAATTAACTTCTCGTGTTATTTATTTTTCTTCCATAGCGCAGTAGCCCCAGTGAGCCACGACCTTAATATAATCGAGCCTTCGCAGTCACACTCAGACACACTCAGACACACCACATTCAGTAGGACTCCTCTGGACAAGTGATCAGTCCGACGCAGATACTTCTACCTGACAACACAACACACAACACTCACAACAGACAGACACCCATATCGCGGGTGCGATTCGAACCCGCAATCCCAAAAGCCAGTGGCCGCAGAACCACGTCTTAGACCGCGCAGCCACTGGGATCGGCTTACATCTTATGCGCTACTCTAAACATTCGACATCAGAAAGCTACGACGGAAATACATCGCAAAATGAAGCCGAACATTTAGCCAACCAAAACCGAGCAAGGAGATAGTTGTGGTAGAATATGAAATTTTTTTTATCATTATTTCATTTTTTCTCTCTCTGTCACACACACACACACACACCACACACATACACACAGATACACACACATATACAAACATACACATACACACAGATACACACACATACACAAACGCACACATACACTTACATACACATACACACACATAGACACAAATACACATACACACATACACATACACGCACATACACATACATACATACACACATACACATACACAAACATACACATACACACACATATACACGTACACACATACATAAACACATACACATACACACACATACACACCTACAAATACACACATACATACACATAAACACATACGCACATACACATACACACATACACATACATATACACATACACACACATACATATACACATACACACATACATACACACATACACACACATACACATACAAACACACATACACACACATACACATACACACACATACACATACACACACATACACATACATATACACATACACATATACACATACACACACATACACATACACACATACACATACATACACACATACACACACATACACATACAAACACACATACACATACATACACACATACACACACATACACATACAAACACACATACACATACACATACATACACACATACACACACATGCACATACAAACACACATACACACACATACACATACATACACACATACACACACATGCACATACAAACACACATACACACACATACACACATACACACACATACACACACAAATATAGTACGAAGTTCTTACTACCGATATTTCCCATTCTGTGTCAACTAAGTAGCGCATTTAATTTCTTTCATGCTGGATCCCACATTTGATTCGTCATTCAGACTTCCAACATGTCGTGTCATATCCGTATGAAAACTGCAAGTTAGCTTAGGAAAATATTTTCTATTTCTTTACTTGCACATAAGCAGACAGAGCACAAACGGTGCCGAAGAAGTGGTTTTACAATTACAGTCTGTTGCTGGACGTGAGCCGAGGCGTGCCACATTCCAAGTTCACACGGCGTCCCAGTTGTTTGACACACCAACAGCAACAGAGACGTTTTAATTTACTTAATTTTATTTATGCGCATAATTATAAAATTTGTTATTATGGCAGCTCTTTAATTTTGGCAGTTGACTTTGAAAACAAATCAAAACATTTATTATGATCAGCTGCTCATTTTAAGCTGCTTTTCCGTCTGTCGCAACCTTTGCCGGTGCGTTGAGTTGACAACTTCACCACCTTCACGTGTCCACTTTCTCGAAATCTGGGAGTCTCAATCTCCTGGAACACTCCCGGCCTGCCAAAGCCTGTATAGGGATTTCTTTACCTTTTAACTAGACAATTCCATTTTAAATTTGATATTCATACCAGCGACTTGATAAATAGTATTAATTTGCAACACATATGTATCTAGCAAGTAAGCACAAAACACCGAGATACAAAATTGTGCTTAGTGATCGAACATAAATGCAGGGCTTTACGATTACATCGACATTTTCAGAATGACGTTAATGACGCAGAAAGTGAACAAAGTAGACCTGCAGCTTTAATGTGTAAATTGTACGCACGCACAAAGGCCACGGAAAATACAGAAAACAGAACAGGCGTGTCAACAACGAACGATTCTTCAGTTCAGATTAATGGAATGACAGCGTAATCAACGATAAGGGTTAAAACCCATCACACGAGGACTCTACATGCTTGTTCAGTAATGAGGAATTCTCAACTGGTGTGTTGCTGGCAGTCATTGCTTGAATTGTTAAACGTTTGGGCTTTACCGAGCGACATATGGAGTTCACAATCACGGGTGAAGATTAAAATATACAGAAATAACATCTTAACTGTTGTTTTATGCTTGATTGTGAATTTGTCTTGCACCTTAATGGAAGGTTGTAGATGGAGTGATAAAGGTAACGTGTATATGAGGTAAAGGAGTTAGAGGAGACTTGAGAAAATTACATGATGAAAATCTGTACGGTTTGTGTCCATCTTAAAGCATTACAACATAAAGACCATTTCCAATCCTACGTTGGAAATCATATGAACATCAACATCAATATTACTGGGGCATAGGTATAAAGACACAGTAGGCAGGATGGACATTGTAGATGCGAATGAGACGAATAATGAATAATCCAACATATTTTAGTAAGCTTAGGTCTAAGAAAATTTTTAATACAAAATGGGGATCAAATGAGTAGTGCTGTGATTAGCTGCTTTTAAACAAGATTCCAGTGGTGAGGCAGTAAAGCGGGTATGAAATTGAACAGTCAGTACTGACTGTGTTTAACTCTTTCTAGCCTGATTTCAGTAAAACCCGAGTAAGGTAAGTACTAAACGTCAAATATCACACAATGCGTTGGTTTTCGTGAAATTCTAAGTGATTATATGTTCATTAATAATGTTGTTGGTAATAATTCAGTACAAGAACATTTAAAATCAGTCATTTGCTGCATTGCTTGTGCTGTGTTGTTACCTTACATCCATCGTCACTACTGAACAAACGTGTGCAACAATTATGCACGGCGTAATCAATTAATTTAATTAACCATTATTAAAGTAAGTATTTTTTAACCATATGGACACCCTTATGGGGCACCTCAACAATCACAGTGTCTTATTTACTTATTTAACTTATTTAACCCACATATTTATTTATTTACTCTTTGCAGTAGAGTCGTTCTTGAGAAACAAATCGGTTCAAAGCTACTCAAGAAATTCCCCGCACATCATTCAAACCGAAGCTTCATCATCACATTCACAACAGCCCGCCACCTGCCGCTATCCTGAGCCAGATGAATCCAGCCCATGCCCCACATCCCACTTCCTGAAGATCCATTTTAATGTTATCCTGCCACCTCCGCATTGGTCTTCCAAGTCTTCTCTTTCCTTCAGGTTTCCACAACAGAACCTTGCATACACACCTCCTCTATCCCATACGTACTACATGCCCCACCCATCTAATTGTTCACGATTTAATCACCCGAACAATATCGGGTGAGGTGTACAGATCATTAAGCTCCTCATTATGTAGTTTCCCCCACTCCCCTGTTACCTCGTCCCTCTTAGGCCCAAATATTCTCCTCAATACTCAATTCTCGAACACCCTCAGCCTACGTTCCTCCCTCGATGTGAGCGATCATATTTCACACGCATACAAAACAACAGGCAAAATTATAATTCTTTATATCTTAACCTTTATATTTTTGGATATCAAACAGGAAGACAAAAGATTCTGCACCGAATGATAGAAAGCATTCCCTGACTTCATTCTCCTCTTAATTTCTTCTTGAGTATAATTTTTATTTGTTAAGGTTTTTCTCGAATATTTGAACTGCACCACTCTTTCAAAGGAACTGTTATTAGTCTTTATATTGTGACTTCGTCCTGCATTCTGACCTCCAGACATGATCATATACTTAGTTTCATCAGCATTTACTTCTAGTCCAGTCTCCTTACTAGCAAATATTAGAGCATCTGTCTTTTCTTTATGGACGTACGCTTCCGCCCAGTAAAACCAGAAGTTGGTGTGTACCATTTAATTTAAGCCATCCTGATTTACCTGAATCCTCCTAATAGTATATTCTAAAGCAAAGTTGAAAAGCAATGGCGATAGAGCATCGTTTGTTTCAAAACCATTCTTAACAGGGAAGAAGTCGGACAAATGTTGGCCTAACCGGACCCTGCAATAAGTTTTATCCTGACTAGCATCATGGGGATTTCAAACTCAATGAGAATATTATACAAGTCTTCCCTCCTAGCTGAATCATAGGATTTATTGGAGTCGATAAATAGCTGATGCCCTGCTTGATTGCATTCCCATTTTTTCTCAAGTATTTGACGAATGCAGAATATATGATCAGTAGTTGACCTGTTGCTTCGAAATCCACATTGATGAACTCCAATAATTTCCTCTGTATATGGAGTTAACCTTGACAACAAGGTGCTGGATAAAATTGTGTACGTATTTGATAAAAGTGACATATCTCTCTAATTAATGCAATCTGTTTTATCACTCTTTTTATAGACAGACACGATGATCAACTCATGTAACTCCTCAGGCAACTCCTCCTTTTTCCAAATAAAATTAATAAGTTTGATGAAATTTTCCACCCCTTGCTTTAATAAACACTGCTGAGATTTGATCAATAACTGGCGATTTGTGTCTTTTTTTAGCCTTTCAAAAACCGTCTCAAAATCCAAGGCACAGGGCTTAGGAACTAGTGACTCTGCTGTATGTATTTATGTCTACCTAACATCATTAACATATATACATTCAATAGCTGAGAGAAATAATTCCGCCACCTAGCCAAAATACTATGGAATTCTGTAACCAAATCACATTTCTCATCGATTACTGTATTAGTTCTAGGATAGTAACAATTTTTGAAGTGACTGACTTCCGTATACAAGTCTCTAATATTTTTTATCTAATTGCTCGCTTCAAGTTAATCAATTTTAGCTTCCAAATATTCCCTCATTTTGTTGCTGGGAAGTCTACTAGCTTCACGTCTGATATTGTTTAGATTATCTACATTGCTTTGGTTTGGATCGTGTAACCACCGCATTTTAGCCTCATTCCTTTAATCTAAGAGCCGTGCATATTCTTCATCGCACCACGGTTTATGTAGCTTCAATTCATACAGAACTAGACTGTTTCTAGCTGAGGTTTTGGTATTCTCTTTAATGTTCTTCCAGGCCCTATTTATGTCATCGCTATCATTTAATTTCTCCAAAACTTCAAATCCGTTTGAGATTTTAATTTGATACTCTTCCCTAACCTCACGCTTACGTCGGTTCCTGAGATCAAATTTCTCCACATCAAACTTCTGTGCTGCTTGTTCATTTATTGTCAATATTTCCGTAACTTTTGCAATCACCAGGCAGTAATTAGTACAACATTCAGCTCCCCTGAAAAATCACACATGTAGTATACTCAAATTCCATCTGCTATCTATCAATATGTGATCAATCTCTTTGTGAGTCTTCCCATTAGGAGAGGTTAAAGTGAATTTATGAATGTTTCGGTGCGGGAACATCGTGCTCTTAGCAACTAGTTTCATTGATGTGGCATAGTTTACTGTTCTAACACTATTATCATCCCTATCCTGATGTAGATTCTCATTCCCAATTGTCGGTTTGAAAATATCCTCCCTCCCCAATTTTGCATTAAAATCTCCTATTAAGATTTTCATATGGTCCTTAAGAAAATTCTCGAAAACCTGCTCAAATTTCTCGTAAAAACTATCGACGAATTATCGCTTTTCTCCTCACTTCGTGCATGCACATTCAAAACAATAATGTTACACCAGTGACCTCTCAGATCTATATATGATATATGGTGAGGTAAATTCAGTCAAAACCACAACTATAAATATATGGATAAATGATGGTGTTTATTAGCAATGGAAAAACTACATGTTTCGGCCTATAGCGGCCATCTTCAGGTTTTGACAACTTTCTTGCTAAAAGAGTTTTATATAATATGCCTAAACCGAGTTGTGATTTTGAGATCTCATCATTTTACGTGCTGTTGTTAAGCTAAATTTGGTGTGATGTCTATTGGGTCAATGCATTTGTGGGTAGCACGTAAAATGATGTTGAGATCTCAACATCACCACTCGGCTTAGACATATTATATAAAACTCTTTTAGCAAGAAAGTTGTCAAAACATGATGATGGCCGCTATAGGCCGAAACATATAGTCTTTCCATTGCTAATAAACACCATCATTTATCCATATATTTATAGTTGTGTTTTTGACTGAATTTATCTCACCATATAGTTTAAACGCACAACGGGAATGGCACACCTCTGAACTATATATGATTTCCTGTCACTAACAAACTCTACTGTCTTAACTGCTGATAATATTGTGTGATGTACTAAGAATCCTGTTCGCAATTGATGATTTTCTTTTCCCTTTCCATAGAAAAAAATATAAACCGCTTTTCTTACAGTGTCCTCTTTGCCTCACCTAACCCCTGCACACCCACTAAATCTAACTTATACCTTGTCAATTCCTTGGCTGCTGCTGCTGCTGTAAGTGAACCTTACTCTCTTTACACGCCATGTACCAAATCTCATTTCCTTTTTCTGTTGCTTAGGTAGCAAAGGATCAGTCCAGGCTCGAGGTACAAGTATCATTTTCGTAACCAGGCCAGTTTTACGGTGAGGAATTGTTAGAAAATCGCCCAAACCCCAAGCTGGAGGACAACCGCTTGTCGGCTCTCGGCGACTGCATGTTCAATATATCCGCAGCTACCCTCCATGTTGGAGGCCAATCCTCCATCCGCAACCTGACGCGACATGTCGTGGTGACAGGGACCCACTCCCAAATTACAAGGTGTTTCAAAGAGAACGATAGGAAAAAATTGTGTAACAAAACTTGTAATTTGGGTCAGATATTTCTTTTTATAAATTTACTCGACGGGTTTTTCAAAATGTGTCGTGATTGTAAGTGATTATAATAACGTCCATTAATTATATTTCACTTACATAGTCTAAGTGTTATCTGGAGTGTTACCTTTAACTTCATGAACCCACATGTAAAGTACTGGAAGGCAATATGTGCAAGGACTGGGCATGTGGTGCGTATGGGTGAGGAGAGGGGGTGTATAGGGTCTTGGTGGGGAAACCAGGGGGAAAGAGACCACTGGGGAGACCTAGGCGTAGATGAGTGGATAATATTAGGACGGATCTCCAGGAGGTGGGATGTGGGTATACGGACTGGATTGGGCTGGCTCAGGATAGAGAGAGGTGGCGGACGCTTGTGAGTGTGGTAATGAACTTTCGGGTTCCGTGAAATGCGGGGAATTTCTTGACTAGCTGCAAACCAGTTAGCTTCTCAAGAAGGACTCTGCACCATGGAGTAAGTAAGTAA
>Ga0131853_10012024_pt1 | contig 15840 bp, 11 predicted proteins | sample TergutLab28metaG_FD_92764 | JGI IMG/M metagenome (GOLD analysis project Ga0131853, IMG submission 92764) | Labiotermes labralis P1 segment gut microbial communities from Petit-Saut dam, French Guiana - Lab288 P1 (version 2) (version 2) | ecosystem: Host-associated > Arthropoda: Insects >...
AGATTTGTGAGTTAATCGCAGCCACGGTTGTTGGAACATCTCGCTCACTGTCTAAACCCAGAGCCGATGCATTGCCCCAAAACTCGCTTAGGTTCATAAAAGGGTTTGTTTCAAGCATATAGAGGTCTTGAATGCGATAGTCTCTAATGTCACTAACAAATTCTAAATAAATTGTGTTGTAAACAATATTTGAAAGCGCAAGATGTCTGAATGCATACGTCTCAACATCTTTAATGAAGTCTGCATACTTAAAACCAGCAGTTCCGATTGAATCTAACATTTCTGTAAAAAGTTCACTTTGGTCTTCAAGATGCTCAAAAATTCTTTCTCTCAGTTCTTCAATCAAATCTGTGCAAACGCTTAAATCACTTGCAGTTTTAATATTTTCTGAAACTGTTCCAACAGCCTTCTGATTATTAATAGCAGAACGCAAATCTCTATGAATGGTCAAAACGGCTGCGCTACTAGATGCCTCAGTAAGCTTGTCAAATTCACCATCCATTTTTTCAACCATAAATTCCAGTTTATCAAGCGTTTCTTCTAGTAGTTTGTTAGAGATATTAACCAGAGGAACTGCAATAATCTCTCCAAGGAAGTGGATTTCTTTGGTCGTTAATTCTGTCAATGCAGCTTCGAGTGCAACGGTTTTGTCAAAAAGAGTAGTAAGGTTATCAGAAAGCATTGTTAAGTCAGCTGGTGTAGCTGTTGCCATATTTACTGTATTTGAATATGAGTTAAAGGCTTGTTCAAATGCTCTAAGATGTGAGGTAGGGGATGAGGAATTAATTTGAGTTATTGAGAAAACATCAGTAGGTGTAGAGTCTCCTGTTGTAGTTCCTTCTTCACTGCTACTTCCCTCACCGCCTGCTTCTGTTCCACCACCAGTGCCTGTTTCCGAACCTGGGTTGTTAAGAGCTTCTTTTCTTGCTTCAAGGTTTTCATAAAAATTTAATATTGCAAGAATTCTGTCTGTTTCCAAAAAAACATCGTTTCGAAGCCCGAAGAGATTGCTTTCAAGGGTGCTCGCGTTCATAGTTGAATTAAATCGGCTAATCATAGGTGTAGAGATTGGTTGTCTAGCTTGAGGGGTAAATGTCAGGTGACTGAAAATTAGAGAAGTTAGAACCAAAACAACCAAAAGATAAACCACTGGGTTTTTGATTGTTTTATAAAACTCTCCTCTTATTAATTTTAGTACTAACATTTTTTCTTTCCGTTTTTCTCCTTATGAATATTTCTTAACGATTTCGTTATATAAATCGTCACTTGAATGGGATGTTTGTTCAATTGAGATGATTACAACATCTTTATCAAGAAAGGCTTTATAAACTTCCTGAATCTGCGACCTAGTTGTATTAATCACAAGTTTACTTCCAACTGTTTCATACTTAACTGTTTTAAAGTATTTTGAAATCGTCTGACCAGCAACAAATGGGTTAGCAACCGAAATGGCATATTTTGTAACCATGTCTTGTCCAACAGTTGTCACATCCATTTGCTCTATTGAACTGATTTTTAAAATCTTTCCTTCGTGCATGATTGCAATTCTGTCGCACATGGTTTCGGCTTCTTCAATGCTTCGTGTTGTAATCAAAATCCCTGTTGTGCTTGAAGCAACAATCCTTCTTAAAAGTTTTTTAAATTCCGTGATTGCTCTAAAATCCATTCCTTTTGTGATGTCATCTAAAATAAGAATTTTTGGGGAAGAGAGCAATGCTCCAGCAAGTGCAAGCTTTTGAAGTTCTTCTGGGTTATAAGAGTTTATAAGTTTTTTTGCTGTCGCTTGGTCGATTCCAACTTGAATCAAAACTTCGTCAACTCTTTCTTTAGAAACATCTTGCATGAGTGATGCAAAATATTTAAGGTTGCTATAACCAGACATAGAAGAATAGAAGGAAGGCTTTTCAATAACAGAACCAATCATCTTAAGACAATCAACTCTGTTGTCTTTAATATTAATTCCATCAACCAAAACAGCACCGTCTTGCATTTTTGTAAGACCCATAAGTGCTTTAACAACGGAAGATTTTCCGCTTCCTGCAGGTCCAATAAGCCCAAGAACCTCTCCAGGGTAGACTTCAAAAGATACATTATCAAGAATGTATTTTTCCTTTGAAAACTTAATAAGTTTCTCTGCCTGTAGAATACTTTGAACTTGCATAAATCTTTTACTCTAATTCTATCATAACTCGCATATATAAGGAAAATAAAACAAACACTATTTTGTGAGTTTTTTTAGCAAGAAAAATATAATTTTAAGTCTAGTTTTAACTTCAACTTTGTTTGTTCTTATTGTTTTAAGCACCGTATATGCCTTTAGTGACAAAATGTTGCATATGTGGGTTATTCTGGCTGTTGGCATGGCCAGTTTTCTGGCGTACATAATGTTTTTGATTTTGAAAAAAGAAACGTTTAAAAAACTTCTCATTTCTTTTATTATTTTACTGTTTATTTCTTGCCTTTTTGCGACCATTTTAAAGTTCTTTGGAGCAATCGAATACATCTCTAGTAAAGAAAAATTGAAAGAACTTATAGAGCATGCTGGAGTGTGGGCGCCGATTGTTTTTATTGTGCTTCAAATCGTTCAAGTTGTGTTTTCTCCAATCCCTGGCGCTCTAAGCATTGCCGTTGGAGCAATTGTGTTTGGTCCGTTTTTGGGGTTTGTTTATTCTTCAATCGGCATTGTTGTTGGAAGCATTTTGGCATTCCTTATTGGGCGGCTTTTTTCGAATAAATTTATATCTAGGTTTATCGAAAAAGAAGACTTAAAGAAATATCAAAACTATATAAACAAAAAAGGAAAGATTCTCCTGCCGTTAGTGTTTATTCTACCAATTTTTCCAGATGATATCATCTGCATAATTGCCGGAACCAGCACAATGAAGTTTTGGTATTTCGCAGTTGTAACCATAATCACAAGGCCAATCTCAATTCTTCTTTCAAGCTATTTTTTAAGCGGGGATATAATTCCGTTTTCTGGTTGGGGGCTCTTTGTGTGGGGAGGAATTATAGTCATAACGGGAATTGTTTTCTTTGTTCTAATCAAATATCAAGAACCAATAGAAAAATTTGTGCTAAGCAAGCTCCCAAAAAAGAAAAAACAATAGTTTGTGCTATACTCAATGTATGATTAAAAGTCCACTTCTAGATTTAGTTAAAGAAAAAATTGTCGACAAGAATGTCACAGTTATTGCCATTGTTGCGCCAACAACATCTGTTGCAATTGGCGAACACTTTGGCTATAAGCCGGGAGAGAATAAGATTTCAAATCTGGTTTCTAGTTTAAAGAAACTTGGATTTGATAAAGTCTTCGATATAGGCTACACCGCAGACATTGTTGCAATTGAAGAAGTTTTCGAACTTCTCGAAAGAAAAGTTAAAAACGAAAATCTTCCAATGCTGACATCTTGTTGCCCAAGTTGGATAAATTTTTTGTCAAAGCAATTTCCACATCTTGCAAAACATGTTTCAACCATGCAAAGCCCAATGACTGTAATGGGCTCAATCATAAAAAGTTTCTATGCAGAGAATGAAGGCTTAGATTCAAAAAACGTTTTCGTTGTGGGAATCATGCCGTGTCCGTTTAAGACGCTGGAGACAAATTATGTAAGCGAAGCACTCGGTGGGCTTAAACCAGTTGATGTCTCTCTTACTGTAAATCAAATTGCAGGGCAGATTAAAGAAGCAGGTATTGATTTCAACAGCATCACAGATTTTGATTTTGATGCACCGTTTAACCAAACAACCGATGTTGCACATATTTTTGGTTATGCAGGTGGAGTGGGTGAATCGGTGGTTGAATTTGCAAAACGTTTCAGACCAGATATAGAACTTAAATTAATCAAAACAAGCGGAATAGAAAATGCAAAAAGTTTTCTTGAATCTCTAGAAAGAGGCGAAGTCGATGCCGATGTTGTGGAGTTTATGGCTTGTTCAGGCGGTTGTGTTGGTGGATTTGGAATGGCTTGCCAGACTCTTAAGGGTGAAGAGAAAGAAAAAGTTGTTGCAGCAAGAAAAGAGGGGCTTAAGAAACTAGCCTCAGAAAAGAAACGAAAAATATATAACGCAACAGGGCATTCACTCTTTAAAAACTGGCTTGGAACACCGTATTCAGAAACCGCAAAGAAATATCTACATAAAAAATAAAACGCCCTTCGGCGTTTTTTAGTTTTCCTTAAATGGTTTGAATATTTTTAAGATGTTGAATATAACTGCTGAAAGCACTAGGTTGATAAACACCAATGAGCCAAAGAACATCCAAGAAGCGTGCGGCATTTCAAGGAAGCCCCAAGGAAGCATGCTTGCGTTTGTTATAATATTTCCCCATCTGTTTAGTGAATATAAAATCACAATACTCAAAACTGCAAAAATCGCTTCAATCCAAATGGTTGGGGAAACGAGTTTCGAAACAGCTTTCTTGTTTCTGTTGTATGTATATTTGAATATCGCAGCAATGAAGAATAGCAGAAGAGGGTATAGTGTCACGAACAGAACCAATGCTGTTCTATAGTCAATCAAACCTTGGTTGTTTAGAACCAAGAAAACAACCAAGAACTGAAGTGCACCTATTGCAAACATAATCATATTTTTGCCAAATAGCAATTTATATAAGTTTATAAACTTGATTGGTTTATGCGTGCTGCTGTTTTCAACAAAATATCTTGTTGAAGAATAGATTGAATATTCATTAGTAGGGGTATAGATAAATTCGTTTGATGTGTCAAATGTGTCGTAGTTCAGCGGTTGAGATTCATCACCCTCTTTAAGGTTATATTTATCAATAAACTCGCCACGCTCTTTTGCTTCTGCTTTTCTGACAATACGTTCAGTTGCATCTTTAAAATCTAGCCTATCTTCAACAAACGCTGCGTCGTTCATGCTCTTGTCTATAACATGTTTTTTTGTTGGCTCTTGAACAATGTTCTCATCATCAGTAAGGAAGTGGAAGTCTCCAATCTTTTCGTTTTCAACAACAGTTGTTTTTGTTTTGATTTTATAAATCTTGTCGCCGTCTTTCTCAAGTGTTTCAGCAGTGTGAGTTCTAACTTTTGCATCACTCGTCACAAGTGCATCCAAAATCATGTCGATGTCTTCTTCGCTTGCATCATTTGCAGCGCCAATTCCATCTTCATTTGCAATAATCAGGGTGATGTTAACTTTGTTGTTTGCAGACCTAACCTTTTCTTCGCACATAATGCGAGTTGTTTTTGTTTTAACTTTAACCAAAGCACCATCATCGAGTCTTTCAAAACTTTCCTCAAAATGAGTAGACATTTGTGTGTGGTTAATCAAACTTTCGTCAATCATGTCGTTGATTTCATCTTCAGAAAGTTCCAGGTTTTCAACCTCAGGCTTTTTGCCTTCTCCAAAACTTACCATTGTCACGGCAGTCTCTGGTTTTTTCTTTCCAAATGTCTCAACAGACGTTCCTGTTTTTCCAGCTTCAACAATCTTTGGCATAGAAGAAGCGGCAGGGGATTTGTCTACCTCAATGTTTTGATATTCACTTGGTTTATTCAAAATATAACTATCAACAGAATCACGAGTTTCAACCCATGCGTCTTTGTTTGAGTTTAGTTGTTCGCGTCCTAACTCTGTAAGACTGAAATATCTTCTCTTTCCACCAATCGCACTATCTCTCACATAACCATCAATCAAGCCTCTGTCGCTTAGTCTGTTTAAAGCAGAATACAAAGAAGGCTGCTTAATTTTCAGTTGTCCGTTGCTGCGTTCTTCAACTTCTTTAATAATCTCATAGCCATATTTATCGCCTTCGAGAAGTGAATGAAGAATGATGTTATTAATGCTGCCGCGCATGTAGTCGCTTTTTATTTCTCTCATCACACAATTATACAAAAAACGAGCGAAATTGTCAAAGATTTTGTGTACTATGTTTAGAATAGTACTACGTATTGTGGGTGCATAGTATGCTATAGTAGAGTACTATGCTAACAAATCTAGTTCGCGAAGACAGAAGAACTCTAAAAATCTCAGTTGATAGATATGGAGAGATGCACATTGTTGCACCAAAGAATATGCCTCTAGCAGACATAGTTGATTTCGTGACAAGAAAAGAGAAGTGGATTCATAAAAGACAGACAGCAAAAAAAGAATTAGTGAATAAAAATAAAGTAATTTTAGAGTATGAAAAATATCTATATTTAGGTGAGGCATACGAGCCAGTCTTTTCAAACGTTAAAACAATTTCAATAGAAAATAACTACTTATTGATTCCAATAAAATATAAGGATAAAGAAAAAAAAGCAGTCGTGAAATTCTTAAAGGAACGAGCCCTATATATCATCGAAAACAGGCTGCTTCATCTTGCAGCAAGTTTCAACCTCAAATTTGGCGCAGTGAGTTTAATAAACTCAAAAAACAGATGGGGCACAGCGTCACCACAAAGAGAACTTTCTTTCAATTGGCGATTGATTATGTTGCCGCCACCTATAATCGATTATGTCATTTGTCACGAACTTAGTCACCTTGTGGAGTTAAACCATTCACCACGGTTCTATGCGGTTTTGGAAAAAATGATGCCGACCTACAAAAAACATTCCAAAGATTTAAAAGACAGTGTCCATGTTTTGGAACTATTTAGAGATTAACGTAGGGGTCGCGCCTAAGAGCGACCCGCTAAACTAATTTTCAATTAAAAAAAAATATGTTAAACTTACATATTGATTGTAGGGGTCGCGCCTAAGAGTGACCCGAATATGGAGTTTAAATATGTCACAAATTCAAAACAAAGTTATGAGTCCAGAAGACAAAAAAAGAATTGCTGAAAATCGTCAGTTATACGAAAGACTTTTCAGGGTTAGGGAAGAACTGAAAATAAAATATACGGCAAGCGGAAGAGTTCCTCCAATTTGCACAGACCAAGCACTTTTGGATATTGCAAGAAACAAGCCACTAAGAGCAGAAGACTTTGCACTTCTTCCAGGTGTTGGAAAAACATTTGCAGAAAAATATGCAAAATATTTCATTCCAATTCTTATGGAGTTTAAATCAAGAAACGTTCAAGTTGCAGACAGCAACCCAAAAATCAAGGCAACACTTTCAAAGCTTGAGGATAGACTGGTGAATATCAACAGAAGAAACAAAATGCTATATATGCCAAAGCTTCACAGTCGCCAAACTTTTGACTTATATTCAAGAGAACTTATCACCGAAAAGTTTATGGACTTTTTAATGAGAGGAAAACCAAGAGCTCTTAAGGTTGTAGACATCAAGCCAATGAACGACTCGCTTGAAAACCTGGATGCAGAACAACAAAGATATGTTCGTCTTACAAACATTGTTCGTGAAATCAATAAAGATTTTAGAGAAAGCGGAAACTATGATGCGTATATTGCATACCCATTCGTTGAAGGAAAAATTATTGGGGAAGACTTTCCAGTGAGAGCACCACTTGCTTTGTTTCCAGTTCAAATCAAAGTTGAAAACAATTTTGTTGCGGTTGAACTAGATAGAGATAAAGATGTTCTATACAACACAAACTTAATCTTGCTTCAAAACAAATTCAACAAAGTAAGCCGCGATGTTCCTTCTCCTGTAGTAGGTGATATAAACTATCAAACGTTCATTTCAGATTTAGTTCAGTTCTATAAAGAAAACGGCATTGAAATTATGCTAAACCTTTTTGAAACAGAAGAATATAAAAAACAAAAAGAAGAACTTCTAAAACTTGAAGAACTTAAATCAAAGGATTTGAGTTTCTTTTCATACGAAGCAGGCAATTTCGATGACTTCCTGAAAATGCACAGACCAAAACAAGAAGAGCAACTTGAAAACATCAAAGAAGACAAAGTCACAATAGACAGATTTACAGAATATACAGCTAGCAACTTTCCAAAATATCTAAACGGAGAGTTCTTCATCAGACATAACGCAGTGTTAGGTCAATTCAGTCTTCATTCAACAGCAATGCAAAGAGACTTCAAAAAGATTATGGACAGCGACAGTCTAAACGTTCTTGTGTCTGAACTTTTGGAGAACTATGATGAAATCGATTTATATGCAGACGAAGACGCAGAGATTGCACAAATCGACGAAAACATTCCGGTTAAGGAAAGCCAAATAAACTATATAAACAATCTAAACGCAAGCCAAGAACAAGTGATTGTAAAAATTCAAAACACAGATAAGTTGGTTATTCAAGGCCCACCAGGAACAGGAAAAAGCCAAAGCATAACTTCTTTGATTTCAGACTTTTCTTCAAAAGGAAAAACCATCTTGATGGTTTCTCAAAAGAAAGCAGCACTTGAAGTTATTCATTCCCGCCTTGGGCATTTAAACAAATACACAGTCTTCATTAGCGACGTTAAAGACAAAAACTCTTTCTACGAACAAATGATGAGGCTTACTGCAGAAGCAACATTTAATCAAACACCAGAAAGCAGCACGGGAGAAATAGCCGACTTTATTGAAAAACGAATTGACAGGCTAAACCGAATTTCAGAAGTTCTTTTCGAAAATAGAAAAGAAGGCGTTCCAATGTATAGGCTATATCAAGAAAACACAGCCAACCAACTTAAATGCAAAGAGAACGACAACCTTGCAAAATTCCTTCCAATGGCAGCGCGTGTTGTGTCTGAGGAACTTAGAGGCAGAAAATACACAGACATGCTGACATCGTTCAATCTAATCAACAACGAAAGAATTCTGCAAAAAGTTAAAGAATATCTGGATATCAAAAAAACTGATGCATGGGTGACAACCATAAGACCAAACATGAGCAGAATGGAGCAAGTGAATTTCTCTAATGATGCAGCAGAGTTTATTAAAAACCAAGAAGAGTTTTTATCAAAAAATATTTTCGCAAGAATGTTCACATCTGGAAAAACAAAAAAAGAACTAAAAGAGATGTTCAAAAAATATTTCACCGAAAGAACATATTTCAAAGAACTTTTCAAAAACCCATACAAACTTGGAAAGAAAAAAGAAAGAGGGATGCTTACAGACAAAGAAGGTCTTGTTGGCATGGAGTTATATAACAAATATTCATTCCTAAAAACTGAACTTGTAAACCTAACCGAAAACGAATTCACATTTGCCGCAGCAGCAATAAATCTTTCAGAACGAATGAAGGTTGTAGGGGTTGCACCTGAGAGCGACCCGAAAATCACAGACGCACTAAGACTGGTGTTTGATTTTGTTGTTTGGTATAAAATCGACAGTTTCGAATCTTCGATGCACATGGAGTTTAGAGATGTTGAAAACTTCAAAAAGATTACATCTGAAGTTCTAAAACTGATTGACGAAAAGAAAGCAAGAACAGTTGCAGACGTAAGAAGGGAACTTGAAAAACGCTATAACACAAACATAAAAAACAGCAAGCGTTTCCAAGAAATCGACAGATGTATTCAATCAAAGCGTAGACAAAGCGTCAACAGATTTATTGAAAGATTTTGGTTCGAGCTTTCAAGAGGTGTAAAAGTTTGGCTTATGACTCCAGAAGTTGTTGCAGAGCTTCTTCCATTCGAAAAAGGAATGTTCGATTTAGTAATTTTCGACGAAGCTTCTCAGCTATACGTTGAACGCGGCTTGCCTTCAATCTCAAGAGGAAAGAAAGTTGTAATCGCAGGAGATCACAAACAGCTTAGACCTTCAAGTCTTGGAAGTGGAAGAGTTGACGAAACCGAAAACGAGTTTGAAGTTGATAACGACGATGAAGAACCAACAAAAACAACTGCAGCAAACGCAGCGCTAGAAGAAGAAAGCTTGCTAGACCTAGCAAGATTTAAATACCCACAAACAATGCTTAACTATCACTATAGAAGCCGATACGAGGAGTTGATTGAGTTCTCTAACCACGCCTTCTATAAGGGAAAACTTCTTGTTTCTCCAAACGTGGAAGAGCCAAAAGTTGCACCAATTGAAGTTATTAAAGTAGACGGCGTGTGGATTAAAAGACGCAACATGATTGAAGCAAAACGCGTTGTGGAGCTTATAAAAGAACTTAGAACAGAAAGGAAGCACAAAGAAACAATTGGTGTGATTACATTCAACGTAAACCAGCGTGACCTTATTATGGACTTAATCGATGCAGAATGCAGAAGAAATAAAGAATTTGATGTTTGGTATAAAGAAGAAATAAACAGAAAACACAACGGCGAAGATATTGGTTTATTTATTAAAAATATCGAAAACGTTCAGGGTGACGAAAGAGATATAATCATCTTCTCAACAGCATATGCAAAAGATGAAAATGGAAGACAAAACAGAAACTTTGGTTGGCTGAATCAAAAAGGTGGAGAGAACAGGCTTAACGTTGCAATCACTCGTTCGAAAAGAAAGGTATATATTATAACAAGCATTGAACCAAGAGAGTTTAGAGTTGAAGACCTTTCAAGCGTTGGTCCAGGGCTGTTTAAAAAATATCTAGAATATGGTTTTGCAATCACAAATGGAGACAAAGAAAAAGCAAAAGAAATTCTAAAGAGCATGACAGATAAGGTTGCTGTTCAAACTGCTCCGAAATCAATCGACCTTCTTGCAGCAGAAGTTGTTGCAGAACTGAAAAAGGCTGGCTTAACAGTAAAAGAACAAATCGGAATCGGTGCTCACAGAATTGACATTGGAATTGTAAACGAAGACGAAACGGGCTACGACCTTGGAATTGAAATCGACAGCAAACTATACGGCGGTTCAATCAACACAAGGGAGAGAGATATTCATAGAGGTGCATATCTTGAAAGCAGGGGCTGGAAAATTTACAGACTTTGGAGCACATCATGGTGGCACAACAAAGAGCAAGAAATCAAAAAGATTCTTGCGATGCTTCCACCAAAAAAACCTAAACAAGAAATTGTTGAAGAAAGTGTAGGGGTTGACTTCTAGTCAACCCTTTTTCATTCTCAAAAATTTGTTTGATAAAACGTTTGACGTACTAAAACAAATGTGCTATAATCCACACATAGAAATGTAGACAGTTGTGCGCTACAACTGTCTAGCTATTTCTTAAGTGAGGTATATATGAAAAAAATGCACGAAAGAATTCTTGACTTCATAACAGAAGAACATAGAAAAACTGGGCTTATGCCAACAGTTCGTGAAATTGGCGAAGCAATGAATCTAAAATCAACTTGCACAATTGTTTATCACCTAAACAAACTTGAAGAACAAGGCAAGATTGAAAGAAGTTCAAAAAAATCTCGTCACATAACAATTGTTGGAGCAAAAGAACAAACAAGAAAAATGCCAGAATTAGATTTCTCGACGTTCGATACAGACGATTTTGTTGCAATTCCTTTAGTTGGAACAGTTGCAGCAGGTCAACCAATTCTTGCAGAAGAAAACATCGAAGATGTCTACAAAATGCCAGCCAACCTTTTTTCAGGCGGCTCTTTGTTTATGCTTGATGTAAAAGGCGATTCAATGATTAACGCTGGAATTTTCAATGGCGATAGAATCATTGTAAGACGTCAAGAAACAGCAAACAACGGCGATATTGTCGTGGCCCTTGTGGAGGACGACGAAGCAACAGTTAAAACATTCTTCAAAAGAACAGGCAAAATTGAACTTCGTCCAGAGAACGACCACATGGAGCCAATGTTTTTTGAAGACATTTTGATTCTAGGAAAGGTGATAGGGCTTCTAAGGAACTACTAAAATTCATAACCAGAAAACACAAAAGCAATTGACTGTTTCATAAATAAATGATATATTAATAATAGACATTTCAAAAGTTCTTCTCCTACACAGAGAAAAAAATTTTTAAAGGTCAATAGTATAGGAGGAAAGAAATGGCTGATATCAAACTGAAATGCAAAGACTGTGGCGGCGAATTCCTTTTCACAGAAGGCGAGCAAGCTTTCTACGCTGAAAAAGGCTTCGAAAACCAACCACAAAGATGTGCAGACTGCAGAAGAGCTCACAAAGCTGCGAGAAACCAAAACCGTGGCAATGGCGACAGAAACCAAGGCAGAAGATAAGAAAAGGCGAAAGCCTTTTTTTCATTGACAAAATCTATTAATAGGGTATAATAGTTCTATGATTACAAAGACATTTTGTGTAGTTAATAATAATGCAAACAATACATTGGAACCTCGATAGAGAGATTTGTTTGCTGATACAAAAATAAGTAACAGAGCAACCCTCAATCGAGGGTTGTTTTTTGTTAAGTGTGCTATTATTGACTATTCGTGTTTTTGTAATCAGTGTAGGGGTCGCGCCTTAGAGCGACCCGAACGAAAGGAAAGAAAAATGAAACTCATAACAAAAGAATTTGCAAAGGAAAAATATTCCCAAATAGACTACAAAGAAATGCAAGTTCTAATCAAAGAAATAAAAGACATATTCCAAGCCCAACTCACAATGGAGCTTGACTTGCTTAGAGTAAGCGCACCACTGTTTGTGGAAGCAGCAACAGGTCTAAACGACGATTTAAGCGGAAGCGAAAGAAAAGTTGAATTTACTGTTAAAGAAAGCGAAGGAACTACTCTAAGCATCGTTCAATCTCTAGCAAAATGGAAGCGTGTAGCTTTGCATAAATACGGCTTCAAAACCGGCGAAGGTCTATACACAGACATGAATGCAATTCGAAGAGATGATGTGATGGATGAAACCCACAGTTTCTATGTTGACCAATGGGATTGGGAAAAGATTATAACAAGGGAACAAAGAACTCCAGAATATCTAAAGTCTGTGGTTGAAAAAATTGTTAAATCAATTGCAATAACAAGCAGACATATTCAATCAATCACAAAAGCAAAACTTCCAGTCATCTCAGACAAGGTTTTTTGGATTGACAGTCAAACTCTTCTTGATATGTATCCAACAAAAACGCCAGAAGAAAGAGAATATGAAATTGCAAAACTTCACAAAACTGTTTTCATCACAAAAATTGGTCCAAAACTAACAGATGGTGTTGCACACAGCATGCGCAGCCCAGACTATGACGATTGGAAACTAAACGGCGATATAATCTTCTATCATGAAGTTCTAGACTGTGCTTTGGAGCTTTCAAGCATGGGAATAAGAGTAGACGCAGAAAGCCTAAAACAGCAACTTAAAGCAACAGACAAAGAATATAAACTGGAAAAATTTGAGTATCACCAAAATATCAGAGATGATGTTCTTCCGCTTACAATCGGCGGCGGAATAGGGCAGTCAAGAATGTGTCAGTTGATTTTAGGTCGAGCACACATCGGCGAAGTTCAAGCCGGCTATTGGAAACCAGAACATATAAAAATCTGTGAAGCTCACGGAATCAAGTTGCTGTAGGTGTCGACCGTTGGGCGACCCGCTTATACAGCAAGATATGTTATAATAATTAAATTAGGAGAAAACATGAAAAGAACAGAAATAAAAGAAATTTTCAAAAATGTAGGGGTCGCGCCTAAGAGCGACCCGAAAAAAGAAATCACAGTTTGCGGTTGGGTTAGAAACTATCGCGATTCAAAAACTGTTGCATTCCTTGAACTTAACGATGGGTCAACTTTGCCGCACATGCAAGTGGTTATTGATAAAGAAAAGTTTGCACACGCAGAAGAATTCTTCCCAAGCTCAACGGCGCTACGCATTGTTGGAACACTTGCAGCAAACGACAAGTGCCCAGGTGGTGTTGAACTTAATGCAAAAACAGTTGAAATTTTGGGGAAATCTTCTCATACAGAGTTTCCAATTCAAAAAGGAATGAGCTTAGACGTTCTAAGAACAATGCCACACCTAAGACCACGCACAAACACATTCAATGCAATGTTTAGAGTGAGAAGCGTTCTAAGTTATGCAATTCATAAATTCTATAACGAAAGAGGCTACATCATGGCACACGCACCAATCATCACGGGTGGTGATGCTGAAGGTGCTGGCGAAATGTTTAAGTTGACAACAATCGGTTTTTCAACAAAGTTTAAATCTGAAGAAGAATATAACAAGGCAGATTTCTTTGGAAGAGAAGCAGGTTTGACAGTAAGCGGGCAAATGGAAGCAGAAGTTCTTGCGATGAGTCACGGAAAGGTATACACATTTGGTCCAACATTCAGAGCAGAGCCTAGCCAAACAACAAAGCACGCAGCAGAGTTTTGGATGGTTGAGCCAGAGATTGCATTTGCAACACTTCCAGACGTTATTGAGCTTGCACAAGATTTTGTTAAATACATCACAAAATACACACTAGAAAATGCAAGCGAGGAAATCGATTTCTTCACAAAGCATTTTGATGCAACACTTAGGGGCAGACTTGAAGAACTGGTTAAAGCACCGTTTAAAACAATTGAATATAAAGATGCTCTAGAAGTGTTAATTAAGTCAGGAAGAAAATTTGAGCAAAAAGTTGAGTGGGGTCTAGACCTTGCAACGGAACATGAAAGATATCTTGCTGAAGTTTGGGCAAAAGGTCCAGTGTTCGTAACGCACTATCCAAGAGAAATTAAAGCGTTTTATATGAAGCAATCAGAAGACGGAAAGACAGTTGCTTGCACAGACTTATTGATTCCGGGAATTGGTGAGTTGATTGGTGGAAGCCAAAGGGAAGAGGACTACGACAAGTTGATTACAGAAATCAAAAGAAGAAAAATGAAAATGACAGACTATGAGCATTATCTTGCACTAAGAAAATTCGGAACATGTCCACACGGCGGTTTCGGGCTTGGTTTTGAAAGAATGCTTATGTACGTAACAGGAATTGGCAACATCAGAGACACAATCTTGTATCCACGTGCCAAAGGCGAATTAAGATAAATAAAAAGCACCATTAGGTGCTTTTTTTATTTTTCTCTTCTTCTTCGATTTTGTCTAGAATATTTTTAAGTCTTAAAAAATCCTTTGGAATAAACATAAAGAAGGTTACAACAGCCATTATTGAAATACCTATACACCACCATATGTTTAGAAAATAGTATGCAAGTATAGCTGTGCCAACAAAAAGAAGGGTGGTAATAAAAGTAGCTACGATATATATTATGAGTTGTTTTTTAAAATAAGCTTTTTTTGTTGCATAATCCTTTGACAGTATTTCTGCTTCTTTTTCTGCTTGTTGTCTATAGGCTTTTTCGTAAAGTTTTTCTTTTTTATTATTTTCCATAATTCTCCTAATTTTTGTCTCTAAGTTTAACCGAATTCAACGCAGCACGTTTGATTTCTTCGCTTTGTGCCGCGTAGTGTTTTCTTGTTGTGTTTACATCTTTGTGGCCAAGAACTTCAGCAACAGCATATATATCGCCAATTTCTTTATACAAGTTCGTTCCAAATGTTGTTCTAAGTTTATGCGGTGTAATATTCTTAAGTGGAGCAACACGTGATGTATATTTCTTCACAAGGTTTAAAACAGCCCTTGGAGTGATTCGTTTCTTTTGAAGACTAATAAACAATGCAGGTTCTTCAATAAGTTCCTTTGCTCTTTCTAGGTTCTTGATGTCCTGAGTGTCTGTTACAGTCTTTTTAATAAACTTCTTTGCGTCCGTATATTTATGTTTTCTAAGCTCTTTTCCTAAAATCTTTTCTCTGTCTTTAAGCCACAAAAGAAGTTCGCTTCTTATTTCGTCATTAAAGTATAGGGTAGACCTTCCGCCACCTTTTCTTGTTACAACAAATGCATTGTTAGAAAAGTCTATATCAGTCACATTAAGTCCAACCATTTCCGAAATTCTTATGCCCGTTCCAAGAAGCAAAGAGAGCAGGGCAGTGTCTCGTGTTTTTGTGATGTTGTGATAATCCTTTTCTTTAGAAGTCAAAACATCACCATCTTCACTGGAGTTTAGAAGTCTAACAACCTCATCAATTTCAAGTCTGATGATTTCTTTGTCTTCTTTTTTTGGCATAAGAACTCTTGTTCCAACGTTTGAGTCAAGAACTCCATTATTAAAATAATAAGAAAGAAGCCCACGCACCGCAGAA
>Ga0131853_10012025_pt1 | contig 15838 bp, 10 predicted proteins | sample TergutLab28metaG_FD_92764 | JGI IMG/M metagenome (GOLD analysis project Ga0131853, IMG submission 92764) | Labiotermes labralis P1 segment gut microbial communities from Petit-Saut dam, French Guiana - Lab288 P1 (version 2) (version 2) | ecosystem: Host-associated > Arthropoda: Insects >...
CGAAGCGTGAAGAGAGAGAGGAAAATCGGGGGGGGGGGGGGGGGGTGGTCGGGTCGACTCATATGGGATGTTTTTATTTGTGGGATGTGTTCTTCTCGCACCAGAACATATCCTAAAAGCGGGGGTTTTTTGACTTTTTCTCGGGCGGGGTGAAACCCTCCCCCAAAAATTAAAAGCCCAGGGCTGGGTCCGGGTTCCCAACCCCCCCCCCCCCCCCGATTTTCCTCTCTCTCTTCACGCTTCGAATATTTAAATTTTCCACAAGCCCGTTTTGAATATCCGAACGAGCAACGCGGAGAATCGCAAAACATGACTATAAGAGGAAAAGTATGTGACCCACACTCTGCCAGTGAAATGGAAACCAAAAAAAAAATTGTTTTCTTTTGGTGCATAAGAAGCGAAGCTGCCGTGTATCAAAACAATACAAGTTCGAAATAGTGCATTAAGTTCTCTGCTGCTTTCTTTCCCTGATGTGTACGTGTAATACGCACTGAAAAGCGCAAACTTCAGTGTTTCTCTTCTACTGTAATTTACATAATGCCTATATGAAAAGCATAAATGAATGTAGATGGTTTTGTTTACTTGATGGAGTGAATCAGAATTACGCCCATAGAAATTAAGTTTCCGCCTCGTAGACAACACCACTATTTAAATTAGTCTACCAAGACCGATCGCGTAACATTGTTCATTCTAAGGATAAGATTAAACTCTAAATTCAGTAGTAATAATGCAGAGCCCCTAAATGTTTACGGCAGGTGATACAAATTTTTCATAGAAGCTAATTTCAACACTGTATATCATTATACCAGAGGGCACACTAAAGTGTGCAGCACATCTGCTTAGTATTCATAACTTTTCGAGGAAATATTTTTCTTTGAAGTCGGCTACAGAAAATGAGTTCTGCCAAATTCCCCACAGGCAAAGCCTCGGATATTGAGTCAGATACGGTCACAACATCTTCCTTCCAGATCCCGTCCAATTATCTTTCAGTAATCATTCCATTCTATACCATGTAACGTAATCTGAGACTCGGACAGCGCCATTAAATGAAACGAATATTCGGCTGTTTCGGTTATAAATGTACTCTCGTTGTACAGTTAAGATTATTTTATACTACTTTACAAAACGACATAACGAACAAATAAAAAAATTGTTCGGTGACAAAGTTTAAGATAACGAAGAAATGTTATATTTACAATGGCCACGAAAGAAGCGTTTGTAATAGAAACCTTCAGAGAATCTGACCATGATACAAACATGAATTTAGTGGAGAAACCTGTTCCTGTAAGATGTTCATTTGAAAGACCAAGAAGAGGCTTACACGCTAGTATCGTCACTGTATTATAGGAGCAGTATGTACAGATGAGGGTTTTTCAGATCAGCGTTATCGCGTTAAAAAAAATGTTTGAACCCTGGTGTAATTACAATGATAATCGTGATGACAACGGTGTGGAGAATTACACAGTGTATAATTAAAAATAAAGAAAAAAAAGAAATTCATCTCAAAACAAAGTCTCAAATTCACGTACGTTCTTGAGAAACATATCTCCCGTCTGTTAATCACGAAGATCAAAACAGACAAACGTGTATGTATTTAATTACGACATATCATGAAACTGACAACCTGAGAAATGTTGTCACAATAACTTCACCTCTCGTAATGAGTACATTACGTAACATGTGGTGTCGCCAATAGCAGCGGCAGTCGTTCGTTGACGTGTTCTTAGGCAATATCTCTTTGCTCTCAGATGTGTTAATGATGGGTGCAACTCCTTTGTACAGTAGATGAAATGTAGCTTAGCTAAATTACACTCACAACTGCACAACTGTCTGTCTGTCTGTGCCTGATGGATGGTGGCCTTGCCTCTGAAGAAGTGCTTGATTGCACTAATATCATTTAAACTGATATAACAAAGAGTAATAATCTCTTTATACCATACAACCAAATCAGCAAACGTCTCTGAATTAGACTGTTATCAAATATAGACATATGGAATGGACAGGGCACGTAACAGGTATGGGGAAAGGGACAGACGTATAAAAAATATTAGGCCAAAAGTTTGTAAAGGAACGTGTATTGCAGTACATGAAGTTGTCTCAAGGAAATGCACGAGGGTGCAGACTGAATTCATCTAAGGATAGTATACAACAGATAGATGGTTGTGCGGGCAGACCTTAGATAGAATTCGATCAGACTTCTGTCCAGTAGCGAGGTTTTCTCTCAGTGATGTTGAGCCTGCAGGTTCTGCTGGCAGGATAACATAATGAGTAATATCAATCTATGTAAATTTTTGGTTATAACGGGAGGTGGTTGGAGTTCGCTTCCGATAATTCCAAGGGCGGGCTTTTTTAGCAGTGGTGCTGAGGACAGGAGGATGGATTTACCTCAGGAATGTTTCCATTGGTGGACTCTGGGGCTAGGGATTATAAATCGTCAGGTTAGTCTACCATGCAGACAGATGTGCAGTAATATGAAACTTGAAGATTCTGTGATGAAGGCAGACCGACGGAATTGGCTCAGGACCGTGTTCAAAGACAGGCCGCGTGGAACTATCTGGTTCTGCTACCCCTGCCGTTTAAGTTACCATGTCCCAAGTTAAAGAGATCTGTCGTCACATCCGTCCTTTAAATCACGTAATACATTTGCTTCTGTCATATGTGAATTTTCGTTTACACGTGTCAAGGTCATTCTTACATAATGGGACAGATGGTGTCGAATTTATGTTCCTAATAATTTGCTTCATAATCGATAAGTAGGAATAGCCTAGTCAGCACAATGTTTATAGTATGGACCGGACGAGCGACGATACGAGGTTCAGTTCTCGGCAGGTGTGAGAGATCTTTCCCGACATTGTTACCGGGTGTGGGACACATCCTGCTTCCAAATGGTACCTGCGGCTCTATGGTAAGTGGAAAAGGGACCTGTGCGTGAAGTTGACCACTAAAATCTATCCAGTACAAATGTAGGTAACAGGGCGAGCTACACCTCTATTCCCACTATACTCTTGTCAATGCACCTGTTAGCTATGGTTACTAGACACAAGTGAAAATATTTTTGTAATGTTCCTAATCGTATTTCCAATCTTCTCCTAAAAACAAAAACTTGGCTAATAAAATTACGTTCTGGCCGCATGTTTGTTTGTTCTGCCATTTAAACTTTGAACCATACAACTAACTTGAGGCAAAACTGCGTAAATACAATTCCACTGGAAAATATGTTTTAATTTTTATAATTTTCAGTTTCCTACTCTCTTTAATAACAACATACCGGATATGTGATTGTGGTACTGCAGCGGAATTAGTGTTATTTACTTTAGAAAAAATGAAATTATGAACATTTAAAAAACTTAAAAGGAGTATTTTGCAGAATGAAAAATACAAATTTTACTATAATAACAATTAATTTTTAGTTTCCAATTGAACGGCAATAACTAACGAATACTCAGAGCTACACATGTGAAATTTGGTAAGATAATACAGAAACGTCCGTTACGTACTATGTTTTCTAAGTCAACAAACGTAAACAAGAAAATGATATGAATATTTTAGGCTATGTCTGATCATTTCAACGTTTACAGAATAAGTGTTTAGTAACAAAGTCATCACAAAATTTAAAAAAGGCGACGATGTTATTAACAATACAGAGAATTACGATTTGGACAAGAAATGTGTGCAATAGGCGATCAAGCTTAAAGAGTTCTATTAGGAACTCTTTGCAGTTAGATGGGTGAATTTTAATTCTTTGTTGCAGACATTATTCCGCCTATAAATGTTAGATATTTCGTACTATATTTCCATATTACAAAGGGAACAGCCAAATGCCGCAACAACATTATATAAGCTTCCTTGTCCATAAAAGAGAAAGTATCAAGAATTACGAATTTTCCTTTGCATAAGATATTCCAGGTTTCAGGGGATGACTATTTTTAATAAACGGAGAGGCTCCAGTACACAAGGATTTCAGTACAAACTGTCCAGTAACGTCGACAAAGAAAGAATAAGAACCCGGTGCACATCTAACACCGAAAAAAGCCATAGGCATATTGGGTGTACCGAAAATGTAAACATCCATTTTTGTACGTCTCATCACACTGCGTGTTAAGCGCACTTTCCCTTCTATGTCTGCCTTTTTTTAAATGTCCACAATTTATAAAAGAAATATATGAAAGCTGTACGTATTCAAGAACAAGTAGATTGCGGGTTTTAGGACAAGGACTCATTTTCTGGAATCATCAGGAATATTTCTGTTACTGTCATATCCGAGCAGGTATGGATTTGTCTAAACCTGCAATGGGCGCAAGAAATTGTTTATCCGAAGATACAGAGTCCGAGGTGTGAAAGTAAACACACGAACCTACCCAATTCTCAGGACAAGTATTCAAGGCGCTTTAACTCTACTCCCCTACACACATACATAACAATTCGTCATTAAACACATGAACAATTCTATGTTACGTCACACAGCATACCAACTTTTTGTGTGACCTGTCCTACCTAAAAAAAAAAATAGTGCATTATTTTGGGCTTCAAGAAAGGCACATCATTTTAAAATCAGCGTAAAACTAAATTCAACCGAAAGTTTAATTCATACCGACACTAATAAGTTTCATTGTTGAATGCCAATTATCGTTATTTGGGAGATTAAATATAGATTAAGATAAAAATGTCATTCCTCACTGTGCAAAAAAACTCACAAACAATGAACCGAAGCTTTAGAATCCTCTTTGTGTTATAAAACGTAATGCGCAGTTGTATTCAGCATTGTTTGCTGTTTTTACAAAAAAAACTTTGGTTTTCCTTCCTTCTTTTCTTATTTGCTGAACGTGTCTTTCACAGATTTGATGAAATTCACACACACAAGTGTGAGTATCTCACATACACACGGAAACAAGTTTAACGCTTGGTTTGTTAGTGACAACTTGAGCCATTCACTGTTTCACAAGAACTCCGAGACTGTGTCGCTCTTGCACTGCACAAACATTGAAGAGCAGACACATAGTGATGTCAAATTTCTTCATGCGCCTTATAATTGATTTGTCTGGACTGAAAATGAAGGTCTAATCTGGATTATTCCGCCAGACAAACGGGTTATCTCTGTCTTACCTGTCTTTATGCATGCTAGCACTCAGACAGGTTGTCGTTATATAACTTTTCAAATTACTGAAATTAGATTTTTATGGTGTTTATTTTTATGGGAGAAGAACGTTGCACGTGTACATATATTACTGTCTGAAACTCAATAATTATTGTGATGGGCACAAAAACGACCGTTTAACTTACGAAGCCCTTGGTCGCATTTCTAATGCACCTGCTGTGATTTACATTTGCTTCATTTGCAACAAATAAGTAATTCACTCAGCATATCGTGCTTCAGGTTGAAAAAATTGGTTTTAGATATATCTTACATGTGCTATTTTGCAAAAGTAAACGAGAATCCTTCACAAAGATTATTGCATAATTCTACCGACAGATATTTTTCGACACATATTAGTAGTGACTGAAATTGAAATGAAGCATGTCTTCGGTCTAATTAATTCCAAAAAGAGAGACAAAAATTAATACAAACGTTATTGAAGGAAAGACTGAAAGGACGGAAAGACGAGGAATAAGAAGTAAGCAGCTAGTGTATGGCTTTGAGAAAAAGAGATAACACTGGAACTTGAAAGCGGGAGCACTAGATCGCCCTCTCTGGAAAACTTGTTTTGAAAGAGGCTATGGCCTGTCGCGAGTCAGGCTACGTAATGAATGTTAATGATTCTGAAGCCTTTGTTTTTAACCTTCGAATTCCAGATATTATTTATCATCGACACTAATAATTTATTGTTATTAATACTGTGACTATTATAATTAGAGTCGTTGCGCCATTCCGCATTTATATAATTTGTTTACATATAATGCTTCTCTAATATTTTTGCCAACTTACAGCTCGCATGCTCTTTTGTGTCGAGTAGAAATGCTGTTATGGGGGCACAGTGGTTAAGGTGCTGTGCTACAAATTGGAAGGTCGCTGGTTCGATCCCAGCTGGTGTCATTGGATTTTTCATTGACATAAAATCCTTCCGATCGCACTATGGCTCTGGGGTCGACCTCGCCTCTAACAGAAATGAGTACCAGGAGCATTTCCTGGGGGTAAACGCGGCCGGTGCGTAAGGCTGACAACCTACCACCATCCTGTGCCGTTGTCACGAAATCTGTGAATCTTAACTTCCTGGAACCCTCTGGGTCACTCCGGGCCTGTAATGGGACTGTTTTACCTTCTTTTTTTTTTAGAAATGCTATTATGAACTTTGAGCTCACTGTGTTAGTATAAAACATACGTATACAACAAGAAAATGTACTAACTTGAAAGAATAAATAAGTGTGTATGGAATACACAGGTCACAAAGTGTTGAGTAAAGTTGGAGAAAATATCATTAGTCATGCACAAGCAATGATTTGGGTGTAGGCTGTCGTAGCCAGTTTGAATGTCCAATGCAGACATTCGTTTGAAGGGACGATGGTAAAAAGTGGGGAATCTCAGTCAGGATAGACATAATCTAGACTAGATTTAAACCTCATAAATTGGGTCATGCCAAATTACGTACTCACTTCAGTATGACTTCTGTTTCAACTATTCATTATATATAAGTATGTTTTTAAAACACTGAAATATTGGCCTTTCACCCAACCTCAAACTATACAGCTGCCTCTATCGGATGTCCTCTAGTGCTTATTGAAACTTTCGGAATAGAATGGTTACAATATGCACCACATTCTTAAAAATTATAAAGCTCTGTATGTTCCCCACACTACAAATTTATGCTTTTAGACTCATTCCCAGAAAATGAAGCGATTATCGCTTAAATATTATTAATCGACTCTAGTAAATTAGACATAACACTCTGAAGAATTAACGACCTTACAAGCGTTGTTGATGTATTCTTCTATATCGCTTCAATTACTCGTTCACCATGAACCTGACACATTCATTTAAGTTCAGAAAAAATCATTAAACAACAAGAAAATGGAAAGAAATTTTTTTGCCATAAATTCAATATTATCATTTTGAATTCTGTAGTTCTATCAAAAAATCGAGTTCCTGCCTCACAGTAACGGACTCGTACAATCAGTCAACGCTGTTACTCGGAAAAGATGAACTCGCTGTTGAACTGGATTTGAAAATTATACGAAAAACACAAAGGCCCAAATTATGTCCGAAATATGCACACATTTGCATGTTAAAGCAGGTAGTTAATGTTCTATAAATGGTTACCGAAGAAGACTCCTGCAGAAGGTCCAGATTATTCCCGCCATTCTTTTGCCCAACCGGTACTGAAATAGAAGCGATGGCTTGTGTCAGAACAGCAACTAAACTTTGACTATTTGTGCAATAAAAATAAAACTCCATACTTATCTTCATCTTTCGTACAAAGCTACAATACATTTCAGATAGACCATAGCAAAAACATTTGCATACCTAAACAGGTCCATGTGGTTCCTACGCACTAAAACCTTATCACTGGTGCTAAAGTTTGAAGGTTTTACGAGGAACATTATGCTAGACGCAACAGAACAAAACATCGCCAACGACTTCATCCAAAAATCGTGTCCTATAAATTATTCGAAAATAAATAGACCTTTCTTTCTAACACAGATAGAGCAGCAAATGTAAAGGTAAATGGAGAACAGTACTGGTATTTATAAGGCTATATATACTGGCAAATTCAGCCTCAAAATGAAGCACATTCATGTGTAATACTAACGTACTTTGCGTTACTTTTGTAATTTATTTGAAATTTCATTAACTTAACAAAATAACTAACATAATAGACATAATTATTAGCCTCTACTAACAAAGAAGCACATTAAGTGCAATAATCCATATGACTGTTTGGTGTTACAGAACAAAGAGTAAGAAACACCAAGTGCGCTTGTTTTGTTCTGACAAAAAAAAGAGTTATGAGCGTCCCCATGCTTGTCCCTTCCGCAGAATGAGAGGCAAATACAGAAATTATGATCTGTTATGAAAGGCACAGACTGGGTAGTGTAGCAATTTGTTTTTGTCTTTCATTTTATGAAACTCTATCAATCATGTCCTAATGAAAGCTTAACATTTTACACCTTTTTGCATATTTATGAACCCTGCATTCTGGCCACATCATGTACAGGCTGTAAGTTTTCCTATGATACTCAGAATAATTAGCATCTCTTCTCTGTATCTTGTAATTATTTGACAAAAATGCTACATGCGAGACATTGTTGGTATGTATTAGAAGGTTTTGCATCATCACTGAGTGCAACACATACAACACAGAATTTAAAAGTTCTTAAGCAGGTCCGCGTTGTTTCGAACTGTCTCCTGATAAAAAAAAATTAATCGACGTACGTATGTAACGGACATTGCCTGCATATAACAGACATGGCCTGCATATAACGGACATGGCCTGCATATAACGGACATTGCCTGCATCTTTCATTCTCCGTGAACTAAAAGCCGGATATTTTTATACAATTTGGAAGTTTTTATGTTTCAGAAACTTATACACATCCGGCCTACAAAAAATGGTAATGTTACAAATAATACGTTCATGTAATTGTGTGATAAACTGCAGTGCCCACTTTAAAGCTTCGCTAGGCTAGGTGTGCGACGCACACCTAGCCAGCTGCACTCTCAACAGCCTATTCCCACACAACATGACATGCTGCCACAACACCATGTTTACAGAAACGAATTAAATTGTGAATGTTATAATATAACTTTAGCAAGGAGAAACATACCTCCCTGATGATGATCTAAAAAAGATCGAAACATGTCCGAGTGATTTTAATTACTTTTAAGTGTTTTTATGTGGAATTTATGTAAGTGCAATTGTTGGTTAATAATTGAAGTGATTCTAGGAAATGCACGGTGCAACAATAAGGTTTAAAGCTGGTGTTTGCAGGTATATGAAAACAAAGGACTAAGTAAATGGTTTGTACAAAGTTAACAATTTGTACACGAACATTATATACGAGGACTATCTGAAATGGAGAGATCCTCGAATGTCGTTAGTGAGCCCGGCAGCTAGCCAGTATAGTATGTGAGATACAGGCGGTACGTCGGAGGAAATGCGGTTCGGTTTCCTTCAGAATAAAGGGATTCATTGCGTGTCGAAAGCGTAAACACCGGCTCTGGGACTCAGCCATTCTCCATTTCAATTGGTACCATTGATGTTATTTCTGAGGAGGGGGGGGGTAATCTTTCAGGGTTTGAAGCTGGCCACTTACATCCATCTAAAATACCCATGTTAACCTTTTGACGCCTAATGTCAACTATAGTGGTCGTACCGCACCGCTAACCTCTAAAGTTGCATTTTATATATTTATTCAACAAATATAGGTACTGAATATTTTAAACATGATGTATATCTCCGTTTTTTTCCTTCAAAATGCAGTTTGTTTCATAATTTTAACTTATTTGGTTACTGTATTATTCACATTTTATATACAGGTGTGCTAAAATTAAAAAAATAATTCCGGCGCCAAAAAGTTAAGAATGTGTGAAGCCGTAATTCCTATCTCTTATAAGACGTTACGGCGGACACGTTTACTTTATCGCTTTTTCATGACTTGGCAGACCTAGTGGGCCTAGGCCTTCTCTTTGAGGTTTCGAGATCACACTCAAGACAACCACAATTGTTATGACTCCTACGAACTAGCGATCGTCCCGTCGCAGAGACCTGTACCTGACAACACACAACATAAAAAGAGACAGACATTCATATCCCTAGCGGGATTCGAACCCGCAGTCCCAGCAAGCGAGCGGCCGCAGACCCACACCTTAGACCGCTTGGCAGCTGGGATCGGCATACTTCACTTTGCCTACTCTTATTAGACCAGGAAACATTTAGAATCCAATTCATTGGGCACGGAATTGACAAGGTGAAGATACTGAAAAAAGCCGTGTGGAGCAGAGACTTTTTTTTGCATTTGGCCATTTAAGTGACGGAGAAAGGTTGAAATATGCATTTTAGGAAAGTAATTTACGAAAATGGAGGGTGCATGCAATTCAGGATCGCGTAGAATGACTGACTGTCTCAGTAGCTATGAATACTACGTTCAAACTTCGGGCCTGCTGCTGGTAATTGAGTCATGGAAATGGATCTTAAAGAAACGGGACTATAAACATAGGGTGTGGACGGAACTTAGAATCGTGCCTACTGGCTGGCTGAGGCATCAAGGTGTTGAGTTTTCGGATTCTCGTTCAACGGAGTTATTTAATTAATTAGCATAATGGGTTTTAAGGACGTGTGTTGTGAAAGTGGGATAGCCTATCAATTGAAATGATGAGTTTGCCCATTGGCTCACTTGGGTATTAGCATTGTTGAACTGACGGTTTCTGCTACCAGACATTTTATGAGAGAACTCTGTTGGCACCTGGGTCAGGAACCTTCAGAACATACACAGGTGACTCAATAGCCCATATTTTCTGATACGGAAAGATTGTAAGATTAATTCCGAACCTGCCGCAAGTCTTCAGAAGAAACGTGACTGTTTAGAGCAACAGCAACCGCAGGCCGTCACGAGATAATTAATGGTAAAACCACGACACTGCCGGCCGCGGCAGAAGCAGCTGTGTAATGTGTCTGCCTAAATGGACTGACATTCAATTGCAGGCATTCACAAGAGGATAAACTGACTTGAGGGTCTGTATTTGCATCATTCGGAGATCTGTCACTGCTCAAGATACAGATACCGTTCTGCATTCAGATTCCTCTGTGCCATCCGTCACGAGGAACATTATAATGCTCTTAACTTCACTCCAACATGCGTTCCTTTACGCGGTGGTTCCTAAGTTCTGTTCTGCAAACGTAAGCTTTTCACAGATAGGTCTGTGCTGCTGATAACGTAGTTAAATAAAACAAATATACATCGCAACTTCCACTCATCAAAAATGAGATATTTTCAGTTATATTTTTTTCTAATTAAATTACATTTTTTTTTTCCAATTACAATAAACTAACTGATATGAAATCTTACTAATACACATGTTGACGTCTTTTAGTTCCGCTAAATGTAAGATACAACGAAAATTGTGGCCCTAAATGTGTAGTTCCTAATTATATCGATACCCTGCATTGTGTATAAGTTCTTATACAATCAGTGTTGATTTGATTTGAATTTCATGTAATAAAGCACAGCAAAGTTTGTTCAAGCAATTCCATCTTTTAACTGCACTACTAAAGTAAATCGAAGACCGTTAGGTAAGGTCTAGTATTTATTTCATTTTATTTATTTTTGGCGCACGAGTACGTAATTTTATTGGTAATTCACAAGAAGTTCAAGTGGCATAAATCTGTAGAAAATATGTGTAGCAAATTAATCGTAGCGGATGTGGCAGGAAGCGGACCCGTACTGTTTTAATTAGTCTTTAAAATATGTGTATAGGAACTGAGCAATAACAGCCGGTCTGACGGATGTGCGTAGAAGAGCCGAGTGATAAAACCACACCAATAATACGAGGCGGTCTGCCAGATTAGCGTACAGGAACTAAGGGAAAACACCAAAATGTCAGTAATAATAACTAGTCTGCCAGATATGCGTACAGGAACTAAGGGAAAACACCAAAATGTCAGTAATAATAGCTAGTCTGCCAGATATGCATACAGTAACTAAGGGAAAACACCAAAATATCAGTAATAATAGCTAGTCTGCCAGATATACATACAGTAACTAAGGGAAAACACCAAAATGTCAGTAATAATAGCTAGCCTGCCAGATTAATATACAGGAACTAAGGGAAAACACCAAAATGTCAGTAATAATAGCTAGTCTGTCAGATATGCGTACAGGAACTAAGGAAAAACGCAAGAACATCAGTAAAAACAGGCTGTCTGCCAGATGAGTTCTCATATCAAGAGCGGGATCCCTGCATGCGAATCAGGAACGCTGCAACGTGGTTCAGTAGAATCAGAAATGAAACACACAAACAGACTTGCAGACAGATAATGATTTCCAGAATTAATTGTATGGACTTGGTGCAAAGAACATTTAGTACACTACAATAACTCATTCATATTTCCTTACCAGCAAAGCTAATATTCTGGGCACAAATTTCTGAAAAAAAGCATGTGTTTGACCGGGTCACCCTGAGTACCCCACATATCATACCTCTAATTCATTTATGTTCAAGTCAGACTAATGAGCTCTGTCATTGATTGTGCTTGAGCTTCCCTTTACTTATGAATAAATGCAAGAGTTTATGCAGCTATCATGAATGAATTCCTACATACTACATTTAAGTCTCTTTGTCATATCATTTCCGCTCTTCCTACACTTCTTTCTCAATTTCTTTAATATCTTGCATACTATTTCTTTTGCTTTTTTTTTCCTTTGTTTTATGACGTCTTCTATCAACTCATGCGTCTCGAACTGTATGATCAGTACAGAAAATAGAATATTTTACCTCAGAAGAGAAGAATTACGAACTTCCTAAATGTTATAAGGTTTGTAAGTGCTTGTGTGTTTTTTCTGTGTGTTTTTGTGTTTCTGTGTGTTAGCCCACTCCTATGTTTTAGTCATTTTAACTTTTAGACCAAATTACTGTTTCTGTCAAAACCTGACATAAATATTATGTTACTACATCACTCTACAACGTACATTTAAACTTCCTAATGTTAGTAATAAATATATGGTATAATCATGAACTTTTGAGGTGAGGGTGATCCTGGTTCCACTGACTCATGAAGTCTGAACTTGTGTAGGGTAATGTTTGAAACTGCGCAAATTCTTTGACTGAACGTGCAACCTTATTTAATGTTTTGTTTACCGCGCATCGTGATGTATCCGTATAATAAAAACCAAGAGGATGCACTATTTACTATCAATTTATTTCAATGATTAACCTCTACATGTTTCGAGCAGGCTTACTGCTCATCGTCAATAGATACTACTCTGTATATACAGAGTAGTACCTCCTGATGATGAGCAGTAAGCCTGCTCGAAACATGTATAGGTTAAGTTTTGAAATCAATTGAAAGTGAATAGTGCATCCTGTTCGTTCTTATTTACGTCCTAGTTTACTAGAATGTACAGTAACAAAGTCACGCCCGTGAGAAAAATTTCTTAGCCCTGCTTTTGTGGCGGTAATTAAGGAAATGTTCTAGCTAGTCTCGTGAAATTTGACATGCAGTTACAGCACAAACCTACCTACTCATAACGTACGAACTACTCCCCGTCTTATGTCAAAAAAATACGGAAATGTTGACAAAGAATTATTTTATGACACATCCGGCAAATTCAACACACAGAATTACTTACATAAGAAAGTGTTCAAAGAAAGTTAAAACAACGATATCAGCACTATTAAATATATTCCGGGGTTGGAATTCCAGCAGGAGAAGGAGATTTTTCCTTCCCCAAAACCACCCAGACCGGCTCTGAGGTCCATCCAGTCTCCTACTCAACGGGTACCGGGTTTCGTTCCCGGGGATTTTGAGGTTTGGGATCGAAAATAACCAATCAATTCCATCTAATGCCGAGGTTCAGAATGTGTGGAGCTGTACCTCTGCTGCTCCTACACGCCTTCATGGCGGTGACAGGAAAAGGTTTTTGCTTTTTACCTTTCCTGCTAAGTATGAAGAATCACACTTTACCACTACGGAAATAAGCTGAGTTAAACTGCTTGGAATTCGTAGCAGTCCGTAAGCCTTAAACATGTCCGACGATATGAAACCAGTCCACGTTTTCATCAGATTCGTATGATAAATTCAGCGGAAGTCTCAGGTAAAAATTCATAAATCAGGCCTGTATTGTTCCGCAGTAGAGGGAGATTCGTAAACCACAAATATGGTTCTCTATAGAGGACAGTGTTTTACAGCACGAAACGTAGAAACGTAACAACGCTCTAGACTGATGCGATAGTTTCTGAGGATTTTTAAAATACAGGATACACTTTACACGTGGAGCTGATCGGAAAAAATATTTAAATCTTAGTTCTTGTTTTACACCAAGAAACTGCCTTTCCATATAAACATCAACTTGATAAAGTTGTTGAGAGAAAAAAAAACTTGTTTTTTAGAATACTGTAAGAAGCACACAATTTTTTTTTTAGCTAAAACATTCCAACCGTAAATAAAGTGTTATACAAGGCCGTCACTTTTTCAAAGGGCTAATTATATTTCTTTGCGACTGGTGTCTTAAGAAACTTACAGGCGGCTAAGTCGTCATTAAGATTCAAGAATACACCAAAAACGCACTATATTACGTATAAAGATTTTACAATTACAACACTAGAACGTTATATGTACTACAGTGCATTTGTTCGTATATCCTTGAATTCTAACAATCAGAGCACGGATTTGAATACCATAAAATCCTCATTAAGACTTTAAAACTTTAAAATCGTTTGTAAATATTTAAGTGGCATGGTAAGGTTTTACCTTAACGAGGTAGTAATTCCGTTTTACCTGTAGAAGAGATGTGATCGTTTTCTGGCAACATAAAAACAGGTGTAAAATGTCAAGCTTTTTGGTAGAATCAGAAAGGCGTATTTGCATTTATATATATAAAAAAAAGAATAGCTGGCAGGGTGCTGTGGAATCAATGCAAAGCTGCTGTGCCTTCCCCTGGGCTTAACAAAGTACAGCACCCTGAAGGCATATGGGCCAGTTGATGTACAGCTCTAAGTACCGTCCCGATAAGCGCTAGATGAAAGCGAGTAGCCAGCTTCACAGCCTGGCCGTTTTGTTTCTAGGGAAAAGGACAGCGATTATCATTAAATAGAAAGCTGGGTCGAACCCATACCCGGTCTCAAAGCTTTGAGAAGGAAACAAAGTTTTGCTCCTGAACAGTCACTATGCGAACTGAGGTACTACGTCTCCGTCATAAAAGTTGGTTTCCAACCAAGAAACTGCAAATCGCCAGACACAGAAGGACGGGATATGCGAAGAAGAAACGAGTACTTTATTAGCCGACTGAAGGATTGTAACATAATAAGAATGTTACTATTGCTGGGAGTGTTGTTATCATTCTTACATGAGAGCTGCATGAGTGGGTAGAGGCTCGTAAACCCTTCCTATATAAGGCAGAAGTTAATAACGAAAGAAGAAACAGGCCATAGAACGGGGTGTATAGAAAATCGACGCCCTCACCGGATATTTGAACTTCGGAATTCCTGTGTTACTCTCCTTTATATCTGAGTTCTTCGGCCTTATTACGAGCGAAACAAGGTTAGAATACTTAATAGGAAGAGCGATAAGGCCAAACAAAAGATCTGGCTTTTATATCTTAAGAGTTACGCCTCTCTTGAGTGTTCATTCTTTGAAAGCGTTTCGCGTCCATAGAGAAAGAGATACGAAATGTCCGCCACAGCGTATATTTACCGGCACCTTCACTCTGTGTTTGTTGCTAGATTTTAAATTGGCGATAATAGTTCAAGAAAAACACAGAACATGCCAACATATAAACGTGGCTTCCTACGTTTTACATGTATCTTTGCGACAGCCTTGCAACACACGGCCGTTTTCGTGTGGGTGAAGTTTCTGCCGCATCCTAGTAACGTACTAACGAACCATCAAGGTATCTGTTTTCTCGCTACGTTAGCAACAGATTTATTGTACTAACCTCGTAAAAGGCGAGGTCGTATGATAAATGCACGTAAGTCTTCATGTAAAGAGTCTGTTACTGTTGCCGTATTTTAATCAAAGTTAAAATTCATAAAAAGATTTAGTAAAAATCGCCAACAATGAATTGTTTGTGTGAAGTGAGAGAGAAAACCAACAAGATGCAACAGTTAGATGTTTATTTTCAACAATTTCTCAACATGTTTCGGGCATCATTATGCCCATCTTCAGGAGAACAAGACGTGTGTTACTGCACG
>Ga0131853_10012026_pt1 | contig 15836 bp, 7 predicted proteins | sample TergutLab28metaG_FD_92764 | JGI IMG/M metagenome (GOLD analysis project Ga0131853, IMG submission 92764) | Labiotermes labralis P1 segment gut microbial communities from Petit-Saut dam, French Guiana - Lab288 P1 (version 2) (version 2) | ecosystem: Host-associated > Arthropoda: Insects >...
GAAAATATGTTTACCGTCGCTAGCCTTCGGTATTGTGTGCATCAACAAGCGTGTGATCTATATCACTAATGAAGTACTTACGCCAAGGCATGACTGTGCGCATGAACGTTACACTTGTGATTTGGAATCACGCAAAAGCTGGCTGGCTGCAAATTGTATACGCGCTACTGTTCAATGTATCGTTAAAAAAAACCGTCCCTTCTACATGTTTTACTGTACGAAGAAATCTCATCGTTTGTTTCGAGAGGCTCAGTGCCATTGTAAATTATGTGTGAAAGACGGACCTGCAAGTTTAAACTCACTATGTGTTAATAAGTTTCAAAGTTTACTCACCACCTAATCAAACTGTAAGTGCAAAAACAAATTGCGTACTTAGAAATTAGCGAGTTTTTAATCACACCGCAAGTAAACTTTTGTCGGTTACCGAACCACACTGTGCCGATTAATTAATGTATGTGTACAAACAATAATAAACTCCTGCATTGAGTATGTTTTTAAAAATGTAAATCGTGTGTCTTTATTTATTTTCCTTATACCTGTGATAGGATCCTTTAAAAAGAGATGGTTAGAGCCGCAGGATTCGAACGTTGAATAGTTCAATCATGAGTCCGGAAACTTACCGCTTTACCCAATTCTTTTCGAGAAACACAGAGTCATATAAAGTATAGTTTAAACTAAGCGCATTGATAGCAATTTTGTAAAATTTAAAAGTACCGCTCAGGTAGCCATATTGAAAATTTAAAGTTAGCACGCTAGTAGCCATCTTGGAAAATGGTGGACTTCGCTTGGAAACAATTAAAAAATGGCGTTAACTCAAAATGGCTTAAAGCGCCAATTCAAACTTAAAGTTAGCATAAATTTTAAAACTAGCGCGCTGGTAGTCCTATTGGAAAATGGCGGTCTTAGGTTAGAACAAATTTAAAATTTACGGCGCTGGTAGCCATATTGGAAAATGGCAGAGTTAGGTTAGAAGAAATTTAAAAATGGCGCTCTTTTAAAATTTCGGAAAGCGCCTAATCAAACTTAAAGTTACGTTAGGAAAAAAATAAAAATAGCGGTAATTAGAAATGGCGGAAAGCGCCAATTCAAACTTAAAGTTAGTTAGCACAAATTTGAAAAAGGCCTTCATTCGAAATGGCGGACTTTAAAGTTAGGTTAGCGCTCATTCTAAATAACAGCCTGCGCCATACTGTCTACAATAATTAGGTCATCCGCAATATTTGTTGACATACTACGTAATTTGTTTACATCATGTGACCATCGCCATATTTGTTTACATATCAGAGGCTAAAGTTAGGTTACGCGCCACACTGTCTAGCACAATTAGGTCATCCGCCATGTTTGTTTACGTACTACGTCATTTGTTTACAAGGCTAAAGTTAGGTTATGCGCCATACTGTCTAGCATAAGTAGGTCATCCGCCATGTTTGTTGACATACTACGTCTTTATTTACAGGTTAAAGTTAGGTTAGGCGCCATACTGTCTAGCATAATTATGTCATCCGCCATATTAGATGACATTCTACGTCATTTGTTTATATATCAGAGCCTAAAGTTAGGTTTATTTACACCACGTGACCTCCTTGGGTAAGGTCGGCCGCCATATTTGTTTACGTACTACGTCATTTGTTTACATATCAGAGGCTAAAGTTAGGTTTATTTAACCACGTGACCGCTTGGGGAAAGTTCGTTCGCCATATTTTTTTACATGTGACGTCATTTCCTTTCTAGAGTTCATTGACCCTGCCGCCATGTTTGTTTACACCACGTGACTGTGACGTCAGAGGGTCGGTGGTGGTGTGCTATACCCCTATGCTCTCTACGGTCCTGTCAATATTGACAATATATGGTGAACAAGAAATAACAAAGAGATCGACAAACTTATAGAACGTGCAGATATAATGCAATTCATCAAGGCACAAAGATTTAAATAGCTGGGGAATATTCAAATAATGGACCCAGCAAGACCTACTACGAAGCTATTAGATTGAAACCCTATGTGAATTAGACCAGTAGGTAGATCAAAACAACGATGGAATGAGGATGTTATAAAAGATCTAAAAAAAACTGATAGTTAAAAATTGGAGGGTTATAGTTAAGGACGGCAGAACTGGGAGAGACTTGGCTGAGAGGGCGAAAAGCCACAAAGGTTTGTAGTGCCAAATAATGAAGATGATAATGACGATGATGATTATGATATACCACCAGACTAACCTTCAGGTATTTTCTGCAGTGACGTCATATCTTTACATGTCTATATCCTTCAGAATATTCCGGCCTAAAGAAGCTAAAATAATTAGAACTTGAAGGCCGAATTTAAAATTTGTCGAAATTGGACTGTACGGAATTGATTCTTCTTCCAATGTACAATAATCTTGTGCGAGTGAGTGAGTGAGTCACAAATTCGGTTGCCATGGTTCTCTGTGAGGTACGCGCAGAGACTGAAGAAACACCATTCACAGTCGAAACATTGTGTTTGGTAATAGATAAGAGCTGAGGCTTATGAAAGTGTTGAGCGTTGAACCTATCATGCAACACGCCATAAATAGACAGCAGGGCTAGGATAGGTAAAGTTAACACAGGCTTTACTCTAAGAATACGACCGGCGAAACATACTGTGGAGTAGCGCGTGAATGATAAGGCAGCACGTCACATGACAGGCATGTGACTAGTTTAACATAATAAGCCAAACTTATGCTGAAAAAAGATTAAAATCACGAAAACCTGAGATATTATAGCCAGTCTTCGGAACAAGATCTGAGAACGGGGCTTCTCGAATACGACTCAGTAGTACCAAACACTAGATTGTGATCTATAGGACGGGCCAAATGTCGGTATACAGACCATCAGTACTATACTATATCCTACTGTATACCTACTTTTGGCCCACTATGTATTATAATCCTAAACACCTTGTTCACGAAAACACCAGAATTTTCTAAAATAGTGATGTGTATAGGAGGGAGAAAAAGAAAGCACAAAGAACAACCGCAAACCTTGACACACAATATTATTATAGAAATAATGTTAACCCTAGAACAGGCCACGTAGGCCTAGAGGGGGAGAAGACGTATAGCTCTACTCTTTCTCTAACCTCGGCGCTTGATGTGGTGGGTGGTCAACGCCACGGCCCGGCCGTTTTACTCCCGTGAAAGACTCGGTACCCATTATTTAGGAGGCTGGGTGGGTCCCAGGGCCGGTTTGGAAGGGTGCAGAAAATCTCGCTCTCACCGGGACTCGATCCCCGGACCGTCCAGCCCGTAGCGAGTCTCTATACCGACTGAGCTATCCCGGCACATATTATAATAGAGGGAGTTGAAAATTATGAGAAGCAGACATCTATTTTCGCACGAGCAGTACTGTAAGCAAGCTGTCTGGCCATCATGGTCCAGTGCCCTTGATCGATATTCTATCTACCAGAAAATTTTTGTCGTCCATTAAAGCTTAATACCTTTCAATTTTTTTATTTTTTGACTCCAGTGTGAAAGCATCCATGCGAATAATCTGCGAACAAAAGATTTCTTGTTTTACTTAATATTCGTGGTTATTTAATTATGACAGAGAAAGAGAGTCCATGCTACAGAACTTACTGTCCTAGCGGCTTTTATGTTACTTAGGCTATTTGTAGTAAACAATTAATTTTCGTGCACGAAATCCGAGTTTCGTGAGTCATACCGGCACTCGGTACATTACACTACGTACACTCCGTGGAGTAAAGTTACTGGACATTTGAATGTTAACAAGACAAGCAATGTAGGCCTAAATGCAGCAACGAGGTGCGTTCGTGCAACCATTTGTTGGAGTGGAAATGCAATGAGTACTACATATTCTCAGGGTCACGCGGTGGCGCATTTGGTTGAGGTACCGCGCTGAAGTCGGAAGTTTGCGGGTCCGATTCCCGATGGTGTCATTGGCATTTTTTATTGACTTAATACTTCCGGCCGCACTATGACTCGGGTTTACACAGCCTCTAACAGAAATGAGTACCAGGAATATTTCCTGGGGGGGTTAAGACGGCCGGTGTGTACGGCTGACAAACTTACCGCCTTCATGTGCCGATCGTCTTGAAATCTGGGAACCCAAAATTCCTGGAAACCCCAGGGCCTGTCCAGGCCTGTACTTGGATTGCTTTACCTTTTACTACATATTCGCAGTGTGCGTTTGTAGCCTCATGTAGCCAGTATGTAAAGCTCGTGCAGCCTATTGTATAACCACTTGTGGCCTGTCAAGCTGTACCGTACTTTTCCACATTATCTCATAAAGGAAAATGTTATTGAACATAAAATGTGTTTTGTTATTTTGTCCATAACGTTTGCCTAAATCATTTCTCATTCTGATAACAATTCAGCGAGGTATTGTTATAAATGCATAAAGGTATTCATGTAAAGTATCCGTTATTCTAGACAGATTGAATTTTCTCCTCTTATTTTGGAAAAAATACTCAAATATGAATTTTCATGTCAATCCAGATAGCGGGAAATGAGTTGTTCCATGCGGACAGACTGACTGACATAACTAAACTAACAGCCGCTTTTCAATATTTCGCAAAATCAGACTAAAAATGTTGCCTGCATTCTCAAGTGAACATTTCGCCGTCCTGTACCGTGTGGAACGAAAATATTTTCGGAGAATGGTGTATTAGGTTACATTGGTTAGGACGCGTCTGTGGCCTAGTTTGAGGTGTTAGTAAATATGCCTTGAGGGTATCGGCAAGTCCAGGAAACATTCGGTCAATAGTCGATGTTTACCGTTCAGGGTTCAATCAGGCACAGACAACAGACACCAGACGCCAAACACCAGGCAATTCCAGAATACAATCCGGAACGTTACTACAACTTCTTGAAGTCTCAAAATGTTGTACGTCTATACAAATTCTGATTACATATTTATGTAAGCAGAAAGAGCAAAACCTGGTAATGGAGGCAGCAGTTCTTTCGAAAGGCGATAAGACCTTCTGGTTTGGTAAATATATATATCAACTTTTCGTAGGGACCTATCGACTCCATCTTCATGGCAGCACAAACACGATACTGACGACGGAGACAGCACCGAAAGAAACCGTCGTGACCCGAATCGGCACGAATACAGGTTGGGGGTCTTTAAGCATGACTGGTGGCATACAGGTAACACATTATGCCGTATTTCTGCAGGGGTCAGTAATGTGGCCTGCAAACACGACGATGACACTTAGGCTAGTATAAGCCACACAGATCGGATTTCGTCAAGCGGTAGAGGATCACAACACGTGTCTTGGTCTAAATGAACTTTTTAGATAACTGAAGAATAAAACCAACTAGATGCTACTTATTATTTTATTGCACTTCTTATAGGCTCAACATATTTCGGGCACTACTATGCCCATCATCAGGAGCTCGCGACTATAATTTTGATTACCATATTGGTCGTTTCGTTCTCGGTTTGCTGTATGTTGGAAGTTAGGTGATGTTAGGCTGGATTAGTGTCCGTGCTGCAGGCTGCAGCACGGAAACAACACCAGCCTAACCCCACCTAACCTCCAACATACAGCAAACCAAGAACTAAACGACCATTGCGGTAATCAAAATTACAGTCGTGAGCTCCTGATGATGGGCATAATAGTGCCCGAACCATGTTGAGCCTACAATAAGTACAATAAACTAATTAATGGCGTCTACTTAGTTCTTATTATTCAGTTATCACAATGATGCACGGTCCAATCCACATCAAGAACTTTTTAGAATTCATTTCGTCATTCCATATCAACGTTTTTTATTGTATATTGCACTTATTCGGTTGTTTTGCTTCCGGAATTCGCACGTGCAAGTTAGGTTATTGGCTAGGATGCGGACCCTGAACAACTAATTTATCGAGTTTTCCGAATCAAACCCCCCCCTTCCCAAATTGAGTAACCGAGAATTTTCTCTACTTCAAAGACCGAAGAGATTGTGTAAAAATAATCAGATGGATCTTAAGCATAAAGTTCGAGATTCTTTAATTGGATTGAATTCGCTCAGGAAGTTTTGTCTAATAACGCGATTAGTGATGAATAAATAAATAATGAATTAAATAAGCCTAATCAGTCCCATGAGGGCATCGAACTGCCTGTGGAACCAGCGAGATCTCAAGTGTCTTATCAAAAGCAGTATGTTCCTACAGCTGCCATATTATATGAACGCTGTCCGTATCGCCTCCATTCTTCCCTGTTTTTGCCTGCTCGTGTCTAATGTCCTCTTGAACATGTCTGCGCATCAAGTCCTCTGTCGACCTGTTGCCACATTAACCAAGGGTGTGTCCGTCTGTCGTGGTCCATTTGTCACACACCCTTCCCCTTATCCACTACTCGGTACCAGCGGTGTTGGAACTCATTTTTCGATATATTTAAAAAAATGGTTACGAGTATGGCAGTTGGATGTAACTTCTTTGAACACTGTCAAATTGACGGTATTAGAGGTGTTATCTGCCGGATCCTGTTACAAAGTGCACGATTTGTGTGGTCTAAATGTTTCGTGAACCAGTACGCAGTTCCGATAATTGTGTTCCTTAAGTGTTACATGTGACGTCACATTTAACGACCAACAGAGAGTAACGAAAACTCCGCAAAGTAATTAAGAAAGCTACAATTACGATCTGCTGAAAATCTTCACGTATTCTCAAAAAGGAAACAAGTTCCTGGTGTCAAGTGCAAGATCAGATGTTGTTAGAGAAACGATAATGGATAAAGCACGATAGAATGAATTAATGGCGCTTACTCACGTCAATTCACACGCACGATAACAGACCCATTCACAATATAACACAACACAACGAAAAATTTCTTACCTGCTAGGCAGAAATTTCTCAGGTCTTTTTGGGGAAACCGAAAGTTAAACACCCTTTTACACAGCAGTCCAAAACCGGTCCATATCATGAGCGAAATAAACACCATGAACACATCCACACACTGATTGTCTTAAGAACTTTTGTAATATTATTATTTAGTCTACAGCTGGTTCTATCCAGTGATATTTTCCCTTGAGAGTTTCCCAATAAATCTCTGTACACATTTTCATTTCTATATTTCGTGCTAAGTGCTCGCCCTTTCACCATCCTTGTTTTAATAAATCTAGTAATATAAATTGAAGACTAAAAACCACGACGTTCTCAGCATCTAATTTCACCAGCTTCTGCTGCTACTTCCTGCAGCCCATATACAAGGTTCCATTTGTCCTAAAGTAGTTGTTGTCAAACAGTTTTCAGTACTCATTGAAAGAACTGAAGATCCTGGCAAAAACACTTGCGGCACGTACCGGCGAGCTACGGAACCGACAGCAATTTAAAATAATATGTTTAATCGAAATTGTAATTCCGGCCCTGTTGCTTAGACACAGCAATGCTGTGCTGCTAAATGACAATAATAAAGGAACATACAAACACCGGTACTGTGTTAATTTTATTTAGAAAGGTCATGATATAAGCGTAGAGAAGTAAACCAACTAGATGCTACTGAATGGTTTATTGCACTTATAACTTGCTCAACATATTTCGGGCACTTATATGCCCATCATCAGGAGCTCAAGACTATATTTGTATTATTGCCGCTTGTGGTGTGTAATGCCTTGTTTGCTGGTGGTCGGCGGTCAGGTGCAGGGCAGCAGGCTATGCGTCCGTTATGAGGGAAGCTGCTCAATTAGCTTCCCTCATCCCGGACGCATAGCCTGCTGCCCTGCACCTGACCGCCGACCACCAGCAAACAAGGCATTACACACCACATGCGGCAATAACACAAATATAGTCTCGAGCTCCTGATGATGGGCATATAAGTGCCCGAAACACGTTGAGCAGATTACAAGTGCAATAAAACATTCAGTAGCATCTAGTTGGTTTTCTTCTCTGCGCTTATACTACGATGCACGGACAAACATACATCAAATTAGTCATGGTATAAGTTAAATGTACAAATTCAATATTGATAAGGTTAATATATTCTGAATATAAGCAGTTCAATTAGTAGATATGCACTGATGTTCCAGAACAAAATACTGTCTTCGTCTTCAAGGCCGACAACGAAAATAGGCGCAGAAATCTCCTACTACAGGCTACTGCCTTCCTACTGCACTTCAATGCATGATACACATTTAAATACTGGAGATTTTGGTTCTCATCTATACTAGGATATAGGCTATTGTGACTAAGAATATTCTTGTTCTTCCTCAGTGCCTGCCGGATAACACAGGAATAGTATTGACTTTAGGAAAAGAAGTCTTTCTTCAAATCCCTTCATTCTGTATTAATGCAGCGTCTCAAAATTAGACAAAAAGCACATCCAACAAGTTGGTAATCTTAAGATTCACAGCTGTGAAAAACTTAACGATGACAGTTCTGCAATTTTGGAAACTCAACTACCGATTTATTACACCTGTGGAATAGATAATTAAATATCACGAGACATATGGACCATAAGATATTAACAACTCGACTCTGTTTTCGAGAAGTGAATTAAATTTTACGCCGGAGGAATGTAATAAGCGGTAAATTAAATTAAATTAGCCTGATAGCAACGCGTTTCCGGTACATGAACAATCACAACCTGTAATCCCGCTTAGATGTTAAAATCTCGTGCCCAGTTACCTAGCATCCCTTAACCTAGTGTTTCAAGACCACGTCAACTGTTACTTCGTAAAAATCACAACCTATAATGCCATGCTCTGGATAACAAACTGCAGAAAGGCGTGTCAGTAGCAACTTGCGTAGAAACAACTGTATCCCCACCACATTTTCTTGTATAAAATGGTTAGAAATGGAAAAAATTATTCAATCTTTCGACATCTCTTCGAGAAGTGCCTCAGTAACTTACTTTAACAATTATAATACAATGAAGATATATCTTGCTTTATTTGTGACTGTGTTCTGTGCAGTGCTGGCGCACGATAATCTAGAAACAAAAAATCAGATGATTAACGAAGTCGAAGACGACGGGAATTGGAAAGTTTTGTACAGACTAATAACGGACTGTGCGAAGACATCAGATATCAGTGTCTGTCTGAAGATGAAAGTTGTGATATTTTTGGACAGAATAGTATCAATCAGGTCACCTCTGCAGGTCAACGACTATATATCGTTAGCCAGAAATCCAGCGTACAAAGAGGGTCCTCAAGGACGGTCGATGAAGCCATTATCTGAAGCACAACTGGAAGAATCACTTCCAAGGGCAATGGATGAAAGAAACAGCAGGCTGGAAGAAATGATTCAAGAAAAATTGGGCAATTTTCTTCAGTCCAGGAATATAAAAATGAGCATTCCTGCAGATGTTTCTGAAGGTGAGTTTTTGTTACGACATATAGATGGAGCTGATGGAGTTGGGGTAGCTCAGTTGGTATAGTGACTAGGCTAAAAACTGGAATACCAAATATCCTTATTTCGATTCGAACTAGGGTCAAGTTATTTGACTGTTCTCATGGGTCTATAACGATTCGGGAACCCACCCTATCTACTGTTCGATGGGCACTGGTGGATTGTTTCGAGGGTAAATCGGTCATGGCGTGAAGCTAATCAATCTCCAGAATTCGTGAATCTACACCTCCATTCCCCACACACCTTAAGTCTATGACAATGAATTCAGCAAAGGGACGAATTTAAATTAAAACCACTTGCAGACAAAGAATATTTCTCGTTTTCTGCAATGACGGATCAAGACTTTCCGGTCTCGAACACCGAAATTCTACATTATTCATGTCATTGTCTTTTACACTTCTTCATCTTCTATTTGCACTACTCATCATCTTATTCACATTCATGATAGTGGGAATTCGTAGTCTTAAGCCGAAGCGTGTTCCCTCACTTCGCGCCGTGGGTGTGCTTCCGCTTGATTGCTGGGACTGTGGGTTTTAATCCCGCTTGGGAAATGGACGTCTGTCTCTTGTGAGTGTTATGTGTTGTCAGATAGAGGTCTCTGTGACAGGCCGATCACTCGTCCAGAGGAATCGTACCGTTTGTTGTGTTGCTGAATGTGATCGTTGGGACTCAATAATGAGGAAGCCCTGGTCTAATGCGGTCTGTTGCGCCATGGGCGGGAGGGAGTGTTTGAAATATTCCCTCACTAACCTTATAAATGTTACAGGCTTTCAATTGTTATTCCATTATCGGTGGCATTTAATTAGCGGTTTTTCAAATCAAATTTTACGTTCAATTTTATGGTTCAAATTTCCGTTTGTTACATTATTAGCCGCCCTTTTTTTTTAAAGCTGTATGTGCCCTTCTTATTTATATTTAGCAACAAATTCCCCCGGTTTAATTAAGTACTATTCCTAATAATCTTATAATTATTTAATTTTCGTAATTCCAAAACCAGAGCGTATAGAGAATGGAACTATACATATGTAATAACAGAAGCTATGGCGCCATGACCACCATTCAGAGGGTGCAGAGGGGTTGAATATGATGTCTGGAGGTCAAGAAGGCACATTATAATATTTAATTTTATTGTGTGGAAATTTCACTTACGGGAGACAGGAAACGTGCTTGCAGGATTTTGTTGGGAAGAGCTAACGGAAAGAGACCAGTTGGAAGAACTAGGCATGCATGGGTAAGATATTATTAAAATGGATCTTCAAAAAGCGGAATGAGGAGGAATGGACTGGATTACTCTGACACATGATAGGGACAGTTAGCGGGTGCTTTTGAATGTGGTAATGAACTTTCGGGTTTCGTAAAATGTGGGGAATTTCTTGACTAGCTGAAAAACTGTTAGCTTATGAGGAAAGACTCTGCTGCATGGATTTAGTTAGGTTTGTGTGGGAAATTAGTCTGTCACGTTAACCTCACACACACACACACACACACACAATACACCATTCTGTAACAACAAAGAACTCTGCCTTTCATATGTTCCTTACACAACATTAACAAGCTGGTTTTATAATAAACAAATACTGTGTTCTCTGTGAGGTAGAAACTGCATTTTTTATATATGCGTCCATCTGTACACGCCTTTCTTCAAATAGTTCAGTGATGGTCATATTATGAATTTCAAGATGTTGGTAGTGTTATGGACAGGGTGTAGGTGAGAATATGGGAATGTAGAAGTAAAAGTAGGGTTAAAAAGTGTTATTACACCCCTTACGTATAGGGCAATAGGAGGGTGCTGAGGGAAATGCATGTATGCGTGACGGCGGTACGGCATGAGGGAAAATGCAATGTAAGTAGGTTTATAATTCGTAATTCATACTGAATAAAATCTATAAATAAATATTCATAATTCGTAATTCGTAAACATTAAAGTCTATAAATAAACAAAGAATGAGATGGGCACTGCATGTAGCATAAATGTGAAAGACAAAGTATGTATTGCAATCGCTGAACTTTTAAAGAAAAGACCATCAGAAGACCTAGACGTAGATGGGAGAAACCGTTAGAAGGAAACTTAAATAAATAATCTGGTGGAATGTACAGGGGATTCGCCCAAGAACAAAGATCTGTGGCCAGCTACTTTGAACTCTATGGCGTTATTTCTGGTTCTGTAAGATCAGTGCAATTTCATGAGCAGTTGTGCAACTAAAAGCATACCAAAAGTGTGTCTGCTCCATGCAGGTATTGAAATACATAACTTTGAACTAACAAGACGTGAACACGCGTGTTGTGCCTCGTTCTCCATGAGTAATTTCTGGCGTTAACTAAGTAACTAACTAGCTAGCTGACTAACTAACTAACTAGCTAATTCTTTCCATGGAAGAGATTTCTTCTTTACAACACAGCAGTTGAGACAGTAAAAAATTTCCCATCATTTTTTGAAACCCGAATTTTCATGACCGCGTTCACAGAAGCCTGCGACTGGATCCAACGATAAGCCAGATGAATCCAGTCCACGTCGTCTCATTATGTTTATTTTAAAACTACATAAATATTTTACGTTCATCCATGCCTAGATCTTCTAAGAAACTCCTTCTTTTTGACTTTCGACATTCAGCCGTGTAACATGAATTTTGTCTTCCACGCTGCAACATAAACTTCGTATCTCACAATCACAGTAATGTAGCATTTGTTGCTTGGGCCCAATACTGAAAATTTCCCCGCGAAATGTTAAAAAGTCGTAACTAAGTCCATACAGTAGGGTCGCTTTGAGAATGTATGAGCTTCTCAGCTAGACAAAATTGCCGCAAAATTTATGGAACACGAATGTTCATTACCGTGCTTACAAGAGCTTTCCACGCGTCCCTATCCTGACCTAAAGAATTACGGGTTTCCGTCAAAGTATGTCTATATTAGATTCCCTCTCCCTAGACGAGTAACTATTCTTTTTCTATTATGAGTTGTGAGTAACGTTTTTAAATATAATTATAATGTTTTCCTTATGTGCTATACATTTATCAGGTTTCCTTTACGTGTTATATATATATATATATATATATATATATATATATATATCACGTTTCCCTTAGGTGTTATATACTTATCAAAATTCCCTTATGTGTTATATATTTATCAAGTTTCCTTTATATTTTACATATTTTTCACGTTTCCTTTAGGTGCTATATAATTATCACGTTTCCCTTACGTGTTATATATTTATTACGTTTCCTTTACGTGTTATATATTTATCACGTTTCCCTTACGTGCTGTATATTCATCACGTCTCCTTTACGTGTTATATAATTATCACGTTTCCCTTAGGTATTATATATTTATCATGTTTCCTTACGTGTTATTTATTTATCACGTTTCCCTTACGTTCTATATATTTATCACGTTCCACTTACGTGCTAAATATTTATGACGTTTCCCTTACGTGCTATATATTTATCACGTTTCTTTACGTGTCATATACTTATCACGTATCCCTTACGTGCTATATATTTATCAGTGTCCCTTACTTGTTACGTATTAATCACGTTTCCATTACGTGTTATATATTTATCACTTTTCCCTTACGTGCTAAATATTTGTCACGTTTCCCTTACGTGTTACATATTTATCACGTTTCCCTTAGGTGCTATATAATTATCACTTTTCTCTTACGCACTATAAAATTATCAATTTTCCCGTACGCAGTATATTAAATACGTTTCCTTTACATGCTATAACTTCATCACGTTTACTTTACGTGTTATATAATTATCACGTTCCCATTAGGTGCTAAATTTTTATCACGTTTCCCTTACGCACTACACATTTATCACATTTCCATTACGCACTATACTTTTATTACTTTTCTCTTAGATGCTATATATTTATCACGTTTCCCTTATGCGCTATATATTTACAAATTTTCCCTTACCCACTATACATTTATCACGTTTCCCTTAAGCACTCTACGTTTAGCAAGTTTCTCTTATATGCTATATATTTACCTCGTTTCCCTCACGCACTATTTATTTATCACGTTTCACTTAGGCAGTATATATTTTTCACGTTCCTCTTACTGCTATATATTTATCACGTTTCCCTTACGTGCTTTATATTTATGATGTTTCCCTTAACTCTTATATATTTATGACGTTTCCCTTACGCACTATACATTAGTCACGTTTCCCTTACAGACTATACATTCATCACGTTTGCCTTAGGTGCTGTATATTTATGATATTACCCATACCTGCTTTACTTTTATGACATCTCCCTTAACTCTTATATATTTATATTTCCCTTACGTGATATATATTTATCACTTATCCCTTACGCACAATATATTTATCATATTTCCCTTAACCACTATATATTTATTAAGTTTCTCTTGTGTGCTATATATATATATATATATATATATATATATATATATATATGTCACTTTTCCCTTATGCACTATATATTTATCACGTTTCCCTTACGCACTATAAATTTATCACGCTTCCCTTACGTGCTATATATTTATCACTGTTCCGTTACGTGCTATATACTTATCACGTTTCCCTCACGTGCTATATAATTATCATGTCTCCCTTACGTGCTGTATATTTGTCACGTTTCCCTTACGTGCTATATATTTGTCACTTTGCCCTTACTTGCTCTACTTTTATCACGTTTCCCTTACCCGCAAAACATTTATCACATTTCCCTTACGTGTTATATATTTATCCCGTTTCCCTTACTTGCTCTATATTTATCACGCTTGCCTTACCTATTATACATTATCACGTTTCCTTTGCGTGCTGTATTTCCTGTCTACGGTAGCTCAATTTTCACCTCAATAATAATTTGTGGAAGATAATATTTCAATGGGACTTAAAAACAGGTTCGGTTATCATGGATGGGATTCATCGGGTAGTGAGTAAGGGACATATGGCAGGCTGACCTAAATATAATAATGAGCCTTAGAGTTCCATGGAATACCGAGAAATTATTTATTTTCTCTGAAGCCGTTAGTTTCTTATTGGCCACACATTACGGCGTTAGTGAATAATATCTGATGAACGACACAGATTTGTCCTCAACTCATATTTCCAAAAGAATAAATGAAGAAATTCTGAAAGCAGAAACTACACGTTTTCTGAGATGTGACGTCAGCAGCCCACACGGCGCGACGTCTCACACGGTTTGAAGCTTCAGCAGTACCGTTGTGGGAATCTCGTATCTCTCCAGTAATCTGAACCTGTAAGCTGGGTAAGCACAAACACTCGAACATCTTTAGGAAAAGATGAAGGCAGGACATGCTACAACAGAAGTCACACTACTGTTATGAGATGGTATATATCTTGTGGTGGTTACTGACCGTAACCACCGGTCTCATACTGAAGTGTAAAAGGCTGTGTGTTTGGTTAAGAACTGTCAAATGACGCCGTACAGAGCTGAAACCTTAGACACGTATCTCAGTTTTACACTCCTGACCTTATTTCTCACTTACAAAACCAACATTATAACATACAAAATAAATATCAGTACAATTTCTTACTTACTCATACATATTCCGGCGACCGTTCACCATCATCAGCAAGTATATTCACCAATTTATTTCAAACATAATAAAATATGATACATTTACGATAGTAACATACATCATACTTCAGTGACTTCCGTGGCCAAGTTCATAAAAACACAGCAAAATTGTGCACGAGTACTGAGCTTTGCTGGGTGATTAACGCAGCGTATAGTGGTAATTTCTAGCCGAAATTTCGGGACAACCTATCGGGTCCCATCTTCAAGGGTCAAAGTATCCAGAGTTATTAACCATTGAAGGTGGTACCCATAGGTTGTCCGGAAACGTCGGTAAGGAATTACCGCTGTACGGTAAGTAATATCCCAGGACAGCGCAGATCTCATCTGCTCCGCGGTTGAATACTTCAGCCACGCTAAGTGCAGTGCAGTTACAGTGCCCTGCTATACAGAATAGCTGATTCAATAACACAAGGAAATGATTCATCACGGGTGAACAAAAATGTTAGAAATTAGTACGGCAGTGCGATACCTCAGCAGTAGCTATATCAGGCACACAAAACTTCAACTACGCACACAACATTTCACTGTACTTTTCGTCCTACACACATAGCTATGGAAATCGCTACAATACAATGTTCATTGCTATTTTGTATGTATCATACTGTACTGTATTGTAAATATATTGATGTGTATGCACCATGATGACGGCCGGTGGCCGTCGGAACTTATACGAGGAATAAAGTGATAGACGCTTCATATCTTGTTCTTGCTACCGGATATATTGATGCAAATTTGTGAACTTTCATCGATGGCATCCCTTTCTGATATATAGACAACAGAAACAGAAACAACTTGATTTTATCAGTTTTATTCTTCGCTACATGTTGACAAATGACGGCTTTTCCAAAAGCCGAAACATGCAGCAAACAACAGACCGATGAAGAATCAAGATGTGACTCCTCACGGTGTGTGATTCCTTTCAAGTCTGAATGTTTCTAATATTCTTCAAGTGA
>Ga0131853_10012028_pt1 | contig 15835 bp, 14 predicted proteins | sample TergutLab28metaG_FD_92764 | JGI IMG/M metagenome (GOLD analysis project Ga0131853, IMG submission 92764) | Labiotermes labralis P1 segment gut microbial communities from Petit-Saut dam, French Guiana - Lab288 P1 (version 2) (version 2) | ecosystem: Host-associated > Arthropoda: Insects >...
AATTTTTCTCCGCACGAAAAACTGCAAACTCACCGAGACCGAAAAGGAACTTATCGCATTGGTAAACTTTTTGCTTGCCGGGCAAATTATGTTTTCCGACGATCCCCTGCATTTGGAAGCGGCGGACTTAACACTGACCCGGCGCATGAACGCGCTGTACGAAATGCTCGAAAGCGACGAGTACGGTGCAGTCCGCATCGGCAAAAACGCATTTCGCATAGAAAGCCGCTCCGGTAAAATCGCGGGGCTGATAAACCTGAACAGCCGCCCTTTTCGCCTTGAACGCTTCCAGCAACCTGAGCTTTTTACGGCTTTATCCACGCAGAGGCTTTTGGTTGATCACCGCGTGCGCCGCACTGCCGAAACGATTACCTTCGCCGCCCGCAGTATTACGCTCGGGTGATGAATGCGAAGCACCTGTATTTTTTTATAATTTATTATCCTCCCCAATTTCCTTCTTCTCCATATTTTACAATAATTTTGCTTTCCTTTTCCAAAATAGTTATTGGAAACCATAATCCACCATGAGCTGAAAAAGACCAAAAATCCCTTCCTGATTTACATAATTTTTCCGAAATAATATCATGAGAATATTTTTCAATAATAGTAACATAACAATCTACTTCATAATAATTTTCTAATAATATTTTACTTCTCATTTTTATAAAATCATAAGAATTCGGTTTAATAACATATTTCCATATTTTTTTTGAATCGTTTAATTTAATTATTAATGGTAAATCAGTTTCATTTTTTATACCAATGTGAACATAATCTAAATAAGCATATTCATCCTGAAATAAATACAAGAAAAATATACCAAAAAAAATAATATTTATAACAACAGGAATATAAAAAAGAAACCTGTATGATATATATTTTCTATCCATAATTAATTTAGCATATATTTTATTTAAATGTTTATCAAGTATTATTCAATTTTTGCTTGGTATTGATTTGAATACTATATGGAATCTTCAGGTGGTTGATCCCGATTTATAAAGCAAGACTTGCGAAGAAACAAATCTTGTTCCATCACAAGTCTGATGTTGTAGAATAGAATATCCTTTCCTGCTGTGGACATTCTCAAGGAAGAAGGATTTATTTCTCTTCCTTACCCTTAACCAAGTCGTTAAAATCTTTTTTCTCACAAATTAACGAAACCAGCACGCCACCGATAAGCGCCCAGAAAGCTGAGCCAATACTTAAAATGGTAACGTTACTGGCAGCAATAATGAGAGCGGCAAAAGCCCCCATTTTGCATTTGCCTGTGTTGAATCCACCCTGAAAGCAAGAGATAAGAACGTTAATCATGGCAAGACCTGCCAAAACACCAATCAACTGGCCGGGAATGACTCGTACAAATGCAATAGCAAAGCTGGCAAGAACGCCAAAAGAACCGAAGAAAATGCCGTTCATAACCGCTGCTGTGTAACGCCCTTCTTTGGCATCCCCCGCTGCTTCTGAAGAACAGATAGCAGTCATAGGACCTGCAATGTTGGCATTGTGAGCGCCAACAAGCCCCGCCGCAATACCACCGAAACCACTGATAACAGTCATGGCATTGATAGGCACTTTATACTTCTGAGTATAGAGCACTCCTATCGCTTGAGCATTTCCATCGCCTCCTATTACCAGTGCCGCGATTGGTATCGAAACCGAGAGAACTAAAGCGGGGTTAAAGTGCGGCAGGACAAGTTGCGGCGCTATGTACGAGAAAGAAGCGTCAGCCATATTAAAGCCACCAGTAATAATGAGGGCAGCAACACCAAATACCATTGCGCCAAGAACAGGAGGGAATTTTTTTAGAAAAATCGGAATGAAAAAACCGACCAACGCTGCGCCGCAAATTATTGGCAAAGCAGCTGTTGACGTTACAATTCCCGTACCAAACCTTAGCATTGCGCCTGCTATCATTCCCATCACAATCGGCAGAGGGAGCCATTTCATAGCAATTTTAACAAGACCAGTTACCCCGAGGATGAGAACAATAACGCCTGAGATGATATACGCACCTCCGGCTTCATTCAGGCTGTATCCCATAAGAGTTACTCCAAGCATAGACGCGCCAGGAATAGTAAAAGCCCCTACAATAGGTGTTTTGTAATAGAGCGCCATAAAGATGCTGATACATCCACCAAAAAAATAAATTCCAAAAAGCCATGTAACTGCCTCAACCTGGGTAAACCCTGCGTTCATTGCCGCATTGATGGTAACGAGAGCTGGACCAGTGCAACCAAAAACCGCCGCAATAAAACCAGCTGTAACGCTCTTTACGGTAACGTACTTCTTAAAATCTGCAATTCCTGCGCGAAGCCCCGGACCTTTTTCCCAAAAGACATGCTTTACTTCTTCACTCATACTCAACTCCTTAGATGGTACGGAAACTTCTGAAAACAAAAGTTTTCAGAAGTTCCTTTATGGAATTCAAAAGAACCCAAACAATTCACGTTGCCTCTGCATTACAGTTTTTGCAGAAATGACATATCCACGCCACGCTGTCGAAGCCACTTTGGCAGTAAAACCTCATCCACCTCTTTGCTAACTTCAGGCGCCTTTTCTACAAGCAGCTTGGCAAGAGATTCGCTGACATTCACGCCTCCCATAGCTCCATCGAAAATAATGATCTTGTCGGTACCAGTCATCTTGCGTGCAAAGTCCATTGCTTGCTCCGTAGAGCGGGCAGTGAGCGCATGATCCATGTAACCTATATTCATGGAATCTGTATCAAAAAGATTTCCCTGCTCCTCACCGACAACGACGGTGGGAATATGACGTGCGAAAAATTCCGAAGGGTATCCAACCCATGCATAGTTGTGTACACACATTTTAATAGCAGGGTTCATAAGCGGGGTTTCTGATAGCAATGGTCTATTGTGTTTGCCATAGAATGCTTCGGTATACCACGTATACGGCGGGAGAGGATCATCGAGATCGTAGAGATCCCGGTTTGCACCAACAAAATTGGCATAAATAACACCGGCAGAAAAAACATACGGCACAGGGCAGGGGAAATCCAGCACTGCGATACATTCATCGATTTTGCCAAAGAGTGTCATAACTTTGCCGTACAGCTTACAGCCAATAAAGGTAACTCTATTGTTCAAGGCAAACAGATCGTTATCTGAATCGACACCCATTACTCCGTGCGGCCCCACAGAGAGAAACGACGCAAACGCAAATTTTTTCTTTACGAATTCGGATTCAAAAATTGCCCTTGCAACAAAGTTTGCACCTCGTGGTCCAAGGTTCTGGTGATACGTACTGCGGGTTTCTATTCTTGCATACGACATACCAAACGGCTTTACAGCCTTATCCACCTGGCGATGGAAATGAACTTCACGAACATCAGAGTGATGGCAGTGAATAATCCAGTCTGCATCGTAGACTTTTTTTATACCATACAGTGTTCCTATTTCAGTTTCAATCGGAATACCCTCATCAACAGGGGCAACTCCTGCAACTTTTCCTTCATAGTATGTATCAAGACCGTAGCGCTTCATGTATTCCTCAGTCTCTCTGAAGCGCATACCAACACCAGCCCGCAAGCGGATATTTTTACAACCAGTCTTTTTTATCACGATGTCTCTGACAGCTCTCAACAGAATCGCATAAGGTTCCCCGCCAAAAAGAGTAAAGCCATGGTGAGAAGCCAAAACATTTACCGAATGCTCCGGCTTAATCATACTCATGTCTACCTTCATAAGGGATTCTTCAGCAGCAATTTTAGTTTTATCTAATCCATCTGCACCGGGAAAAATTGCATCCGGCAATTCGGGAAACAAAGATTTTACTTGAAGTGAAACAAAACCGGGAAGCTCTGAGGCTCGGTTCTTTACGAGTTTCGGATCAATCCCATATATCGAAGGCTTGGGATCGATAGGTCTAATAGGTTTATTGTACATTACACTCCTCCTTGCAATTCTGCAGTTGTAATGCGATCCAAAAGGTCTTTATCTGCATCAAAATAAAAACCGCGGCTCGAATACTTTTGTTCCATTTCCGGCTTAATTGTCCACGCCGTAGCTGTCTGCCCATACCATTGCCAGCCACCTTCCGGCGGTGTGGGCTTTATTCCCGCCGCGTCCAAAAGCCGTAATATCGGTTGTATGCATTCAATTGTGCAACCAGTTCTGATTCCTGTCCGGTACGAAAGTTCCTCAGGCGTTTTTGCACCGTCGAGTATTGCAGCAGCGACTTCATCAGCTCTGACCCCGGTGCAATAACAAAGAACCTGCTCTCTGTTAAAATGCGCCTTGTCGCAGAGATCTTTGATTTTATCTGCCGGGAATTTACTGACATCAACTCCGACTGTAAACGCACTCGTCCGTTTCACCATTTTGATCACAAAGAAAGGACAACGAGACTCGCAGTTAGAGCACCCCCTACAGGCTTGTTCATCCACTCTTGCCTTTTTGTCGACAATTCTGATTGCCAACGTCGGGCAAACTTTTTCGCAGACTTTGCAGCCACGGCATTGTGGCACGTCTACTTCAGACAACAAAGTTACCTTTTTCATTCGCACTCCTCCATAAAAATATTTCCTGGCATCTGAATAAATTCAGAATACTGCCAAAGATCATAATTCACGGAAACGAAATCAGACTTTCGGTTCCTTACCTCGCTACCTCGCTAACATCGTTAGCATTGCTCATTGCTCGTTCTTATTGGCAAGTTCGTATGCGACATCTACGATCATATCTTCCTGCCCGCCCACCATGCGGCGACGCCCCAGCTCTACCAAAATATCCCGCGTAGAAATACCAAACTTTTCTGCTGCCCGCCGCGCATGGAGAAGGAAACTTGAATATACTCCGGCGTAACCTAACATAAGCGAATCGGTTGTAATGGTTTGAGGTCGCTGCATAATGGGCTGCACGATCTCTTCAGCCACATCCATCAGTTGGTAAATGTCAGCTCCTATGTTCCAGCCTTGACGTTTAAGCAATGCACACACAACTTCTATTTGTGTATTACCCGCGCCAGCACCAAGCCCCCGGCACGTTGCATCCACATAATCTGCGCCAGATTCCACCGCAGCAAGGCTATTGGCAACAGCCATTCCCAAATTGTTATGGGCGTGAAAACCTATTGGCAATTCAATAGCACGTTTGAGAGCTACTATCCTTTCGCGGATTTGATCGGGCGTCATAAAACCAGAGGAGTCAGCCATATTAATATAATCCGCGCCGGCATCAACAAATATCTTTGCCTGCTCAACAATTTTTTCCGGGCTTCCCATGTGGCTCATCATTAAAAAACCACAAACAAACATTCCGTTTTTCTTTGCCCAGCCAATATGTTGTATCCCAATATCTGCCTCAGTAACGTGGGTTGCAACTCTCACGACATCAGCACCAAATTCCCGAGCCACCCGTAAATCATCAATGGTTCCAATACCTGGCAGCAACAATACTGCCAGCTTTGCTTTTTTTACCACTTTACCCGCGACTTTCAGCAGCTCCAGTTCACCTTCTTTTGAAAAACCATAATTGATCGATGAGCCTGCAATTCCATCACCGTGACTGATTTCAATTATGTCAACACCAGCTTTATCAAGACCGCCGGCAATAGCAGCAGCTTGCTCTTTTGTAAAAGAATGGCTAACAGCATGACTGCCGTCTCGGAGCGTAGTATCTACAATCGTTATTTTGTCCGTTCTCATCACTTTCCCCCCAACATTTTTGCCGCCAACTTTTCTGCTACTGCAATAGCAGCCTGATTGATAATGTCAAGGTTTCCTGAGTATGACGGCAGAAAATCCCCTGCTCCCTCAACTTCGATAATCACCGTTACTTTATTCCCATCTACTATTGGAGGAACCCGCAAGCGATACCCCGGTACATACGACTGAACGTCTTTAATTATCTGGCGGACTGATTCAACAATCTTTTTTTCATTGGGGTTTTTCACCTGTGCATAAATCGTGTTGGTCATTATCAACGGTGGATCAGCCGGGTTAAGAATAATGATAGCCTTACTGCGATCCGCTCCGCCAACTACCTGCAAAGCTTTCGCAGTAGTCTCGGTAAACTCATCAATGTTAGCTCTCGTACCGGGACCAGCGCTCTTTGAAGATATGCAAGAAACAATTTCACAGTATTCTACATCCGCCGCCCTGTTGATGGCATACGCTATTGGCACGACAGCCTGACCTCCACACGTTACCATGTTGAAATTGACTTCGTTCGCCAGCGAATCCAAATTGATACAGGGTACAACATACGGCCCTACCGCCGCGGGGGTCAGGTCTATTGCAATTATCCCCGCAGCCTTCAGAATTGGAGCTGCCTCCTCGTGTGCTTTGGCGCTGGTAGCATCAAACACAATCTTGATATCCGGATTTGCTGCCAATCCATGTGCACCTTCAATGGTAGTCTTAAACCCAAGCTCGCTCGCCCGCTTTATCCCTTCAGAGACCTTTCTACCAGCCATCATAGACATCTCTAAATGCTTACTCTTCGTTATCTTAAACATCAAATCGCTGCCGATATTCCCAGGGCCAATGATGCCAACCTTAATTTTTTCCAACTCTGTCCTCCTCTGGTTTCAAAAAACCCACTAAACAAACCTGATAGAAATGTTACCCATACCGTGAAAGCTAACTGAGAAATTATCCCCCGCTTGCGCTGCTTGGGCTGCAGTGAGCGCACCAGACATAACAATACTCCCCGCAGTAAGACGCTTGCCAAAACAGGATAACTTATTAGCTAACCAGACCACTGCCTGTGCAGGATTTCCCATCACCTCAGCGCCAGTACCGCTGTTAACCAATTCCCCGTTCTTTTCCAAAATCATCCCGATCAGGCGCAAATCAATATCTTTCAGGCGCTTCATCCCGCCTCCCAAAACCAGCATCGCGCTGGAACCGTTATCAGCAACCGTGTCGAGGAGCGTTATCTTCCAATCCCGCACACGAGAATCTACAACTTCGATAGCAGGAACAACCCACGACACAGCATTGTACACATCAGCCAACGTAGCACCCGGGCCAGTAATATCTTTGTCAAGAAGAAACGCCAATTCCCCCTCAACCTTTGGCTGAATGAGACGCGACATTTCGCACGGCGCCCCTTCCTGCAAAAGCATACGGTCGGTTAAATGCCCGTAATCAGGTTCATTGACAGCAAGCAATTTCTGCATACCGCGACTGGTGAGACCAATCTTCATGCCGATAAGTTTTTCCTTATCCTCATTGATCTTCCTTGCTATGTTTTCAAGCTGCACCGCATAAGCATCTTCAATGCTCATCGATGAATTTGAACGAGCCGGAGGATCAATTTGCTGCCGGTTTTTTTCCGCCTCATAAAAACTTTCGGCGATCTTTTTTATGTCCATATACATATCTCCTTATATGCCAAGTTTATGGTTGTGCTTACGATGAAGCATATCCTTGTTATGGTGATGAGAGCTTGATGAAGAAGAGGTCTGCTTTTCTTTCAGCTTGCGCGCCAGAGACGACGCAATCGCGTGAGCACAGTCCTCCTTCCCCAGTCCGCGTTTCAGGCAATCGAGCAGCGCGGTTGCTCCGACACGAACCTCATCATTCGGTCCCGGCAAAGCAACAATCAATGACGGCCCAACTGACCCCAACGCAATGCGAACGCCATCTTTCATGTGCCGACCTGTCCCCTGCGTAAACTTCATTATGTATGGAGTGATTGCCTCACTGTCGACACGCAGAATTCCCTCTACGGTTTTGTCTTTATCTTCAGCCCCAACTCCACCAGTAGTAATAATCAGCCCAAAAGCTCTGGAAAGAGCATCGGAGATTTTATTCTCGATGTCGTGAATGTCATCTTCAATGATCGATCCAATGGTTACTGCATACCCTGCATCTTCCAAAAGACGTTTGAGGTACGGCGTATTTGTGTCCTCAATCAACCCTTGATGAAGTTCAAACCCAGTGGGAAAAACAATTGCCCGCCGGGCAATGCGCTCTTGCATTACCGACACCATCGTATTCACCTGCTGCGTTAATTCCTCCCCATCCTGCTCTTCAAGGCAAATGAGCCCCAAAATACCGTTCGAGTGAATACATGTTTCTTCCGTAATGTGAACACCTGAAATTGACTTCAGAGCTTCCAGCAAGGCGTTCTCTTTACCGACAATAGCCTGTATCGTTATATCTTCAGAAAGAATATCCAACGTAATATTTTCGGGGCGTACATCTACCACGAGAACCTTATCAGGGGGAAGTCCCAAAACACCAGCCGCTACCGTGGCAATATCAGTCAGGTTAGCTTTTTCCAACGTAACGTTGTTAATCCAAAGCTCAGTTTTCTCCAGAAGTTTTAAGCCCATACATTACTCCCCATTTTTCAACTCCACATCAAGCTTCATATCAAGAAGTGGCGCATCCACAATTTCCCGACCTATGCAGAGTATATCTACACCCATATCCCGATACCGGGGAATATCAGCCAAGACAACACCTCCTGCATAAGCGACCTGAACCTTTTTTCTTTTATCCATTTGCTCCAGCGCAACAAAGCAGCGTGTAAGATCTGCCTCATCTCCAGTATCTACCATTAATATACCTGCGCCGTATTCAACTGCATCCTGAGTTTCTTCTTCCACTGAACCCAATTCACCCCGTATCTGCACCACTTTCAGGTGTTCTGCAAATTCCTGCAGAGCCACAAGGGTTTGCTTGATAGAACCAAACATACGGATATAGTTTTTATCCAAATAGATCATTGGAACACTGGTAATCCGAAAATCCGCACCGCCATCGCAAACTGCCCGCCGCACACCATCCTTTATTTCAGGCGGCATTTTCTTCCAGGCTCCGCAGGCAATCCGAACCTGCCCCGCAGCAAAACCCATTGCCTTGTAAGCCGCGCTGGCGATACCAGAATATTTAGAAAGAATGGCGATGAGTTTTTCTTCGGCTATAGCAATTTGCTTGGGTGTTCCCGTCACAATCCCGATACGTTCTTCTGCGGCAACACTATCCCCATCTTTTTTATACACCTGGAATAATATTCCCATTTCTTTAAACTGCTTTTCAGCTTGTTCTATTCCCGAAAGACAACCTGAGCCCTCAGCCCGCAATACGGCAGTAAACTGTTTATCGCGTATGCTGGAAAAAAGACTGTCCCTAATATCGCCTGTCATTCTCTGCCTCACCCCTTTGTTCGTCATTACAGAACATCGTTCTATAATATAGCACAAAAAATGATGAAAATTCGTTTCCGAAAATTCATCATTTTTCTATGCGATACCCAAACTTGCAAGATATTTGACGCGCTACATCAACAATATCTTGTGCTATTTGTACTTGCATATCTGAGGACATCGTATTCAAATGTTTTGACACACTAATCGCTGCCATCGGGTATCCCTTGTGATTAAAAATAGGAGCGGCAACACAACGCAACCCCACTTGAATCTCCTCATTATCTAACGCATATCCACACTTACGAATATGCTCAAGTTCCTTCTCCAATTCCTGTCGGCTGGTAATCGTATTGGCTGTAACACTCCGCAGTGGTATTTTCTGAAAGAAAGCCTCTTGTTCTTCCAGCAATACATTAGCCAAAATTACCTTACCCACTCCAGTAGCATACAAGGGCGCGCGGCGCCCTACGTAAGAATATTGCACGATTGCATCGGGGGAATCCAGCTTGTCGATGTAAACAACTTCGTAGTCATGGCTTACAGCCACATGCACCGTAGCTTGATACCTGTCAGAAAGCACCTGGCTATAAGGACGCGCTTCCAGCCGCACATCCATAGACCGTTGAACCAATGACCCCAATTCAAAGAGCTTTATTCCCAAACGATACCGTTTGGTTTCCCGGTTCTGCTCTACATATCCCCGACTTGCAAGGGTATTCACCAATCCATGAACAGTGCTCTTGCTCAGCCCCATCCGGGCAGCAATTTCCGTAATCCCATGACCTTGCCCATTACTTGCACTTAATATCGCAAGGATCTCAAGAGCCCTGTCGACCGATTGAACCAGCACAACAACCCCATTTGCTCATCGTAATAATGTGATAATTATACCAGCTCTATTTTTTGCTGTCAACGAAAAAACAAAAAATTATGAAAAAAATCAAATTAATAAACCCGCAACTCTCCGGTAACAAAAGCCTGCGCGGTTTGCTCTCCGGCGGGGATGATGAGCAGTTCCCCCGCCGCGCCAAGTCCGGAAATGGTGCCTTCAACGAGGCAATCGGTATCCGCCGCGCCAGGCGCAAAGATCACCCGCTCGGCTTTTTTATACAGCCGCTGTCCAAGGCGCTGTTGCCACGGTGCGGCGTAGTAATCGGCGGCGGGGATTTTTCCGGCGGCGGGAGCATCGGCGGGGGGCTCCAGTTCCCGGTGCAGCCGCGCAAGGATTTTTTCAAGCAGGGTAAAGCGCGCACCGTCAGGCAACTCTCCAGCCGCCTCGATGATGCTTCCCGCTTTGGCGCGGAACTCAGGCGGAAAATTCCGCTGGGCGACATTCACCCCGATTCCGATGTACACGGTTGCGCCGTCTGCCTCGACAAGAATCCCGGCGGCTTTGCGCCCTTCATCAGTTCCGCCGGATTTTACCGCAGAGCAAATCATCACATCGTTCGGCCACTTGACCATCACGCGCCCGGACAAAATCGGCGCAACATCTTCAACCGCCAAAGAAACGGCAAGCCCGGCTTTCAGCGGCAGAGCTTGGGGAATATGCGCCGCACTGTCATAGCGGAGCAGTATCGTAAAAAGCAGACTTTGCCCCCGCTCCCCCGACCACGGGCGCTTGAACCTGGCGCGTGCAACTTCCTGAAAATCGGTTGTAATTGCCGTTCCGTGCGGCTCGCCGCTGGCAGCAAGAGCGCGGGCAACATCCATCGTCGTGCTAACCGTCTCCTCGTAGAAAACTCCAGCGGCAAAGGGATTGTTTATGTCCAAGGTTTTCATCGCGTACCCTTTTTTATGTGTCGTGATGTATGGTATAGTACCGTATAGTAACGCAGGAGGCTGCTGTGAATCTAGTATGTCTTGACCTTGAAGGGGTTTTAGTTCCTGAAATATGGATTGAATTTGCCGAAGCGGCGGGGATTCCCGAACTTCGCAGAACAACGCGGGATGAGCCGGATTATGACAAGCTCATGAACTGGCGCATCGGGCTTTTGCGCGAACGCACTATGAAGCTCGCCGACATTCAGAACGTTATCGGCGGAATGCAGCCGCTCCCCGGCGCGGTGGATTTTGTCAGCCGCTTGCGGGAGCGTTGCCAGTTTATCATCCTTTCGGACACCTTCGAGCAGTTCGCGCAGCCGCTCATGGCAAAGCTGGGCTACCCTACCCTTTTCTGCAACACCCTTGAAACCGCCGCCGACGGCTCGATTTCCGGCTACCGCCTCCGCCAGCAGAACGGCAAAAAGCACGCGGTGGCGGCGTTCAAGTCGCTGGGCTTTCAGGTCTTTGCAGCAGGGGACTCGTTCAACGATTTGGCAATGATCGAAGAGGCTGGCAACGGCTGCCTGTTCTGCGCGCCGGATGCAATACGGCGGGATTATTCCCACCTGCGCTGTGCAGATAGCCACAGCGAGTTGCTCGGCGAAATCGACCGATTTTTAGGGAAGTAGAAACCCTTCGTTCAATAGTTCAACACAACTATCGTTCTCGCCGAAAATAAAATAATAAGGATAGTATATTATGGTAAAGAAATACCTTGTTTTTATCAGCTCTCCGCAGGATGATCTGAAAACCGAGCGCCGCGAACTGGTTAAAATTGTTTGGGAAGCGGGGGCAATTCCCGTTACGCTGGATGCTTTTGATATTACGCAGGAAACCGACCGCAGAGTCATCTGTAAGACGATAGAACAGTGCGATTATTTTTTTAACCTGACGGCGTACAAGGGCGGGCAGGGAATTGGCACGGCAAGCGCGCTGGAACTGGAGTACACGCAGGCGGTTAAGTCCGCCGTTCCGGTGCTGGCGCTGGTGATTGGCGAAACTGCCCGCTGGAAGAACTCGAAAAAAGAGAAAGACGAGGCGGCGGCAAAGGCGCTTGCGGCGTTCAAGAAAAAACTGGAAAACCACGCGTACGACACGTGGACAAACAGCGCTGACATTACAGGCAAAGCCCTGTCGCTTTTAAGCCGCGAAATGAACCTCAATCCGCGCCGCGGCTGGGTTCCCTCAACGCAAGCCATTGAGCCGGAAATTGCCAACGAATTGTGCCGCCTGCTTCAGGAAAACGAAACCCTTCGCCGCCACGTGCAGCTTGAAGGCGTCGACGCTATCAAAAAGGTGCGGGATCAGATAAAGCAGGTGCTTAAAATGCTGTCGGCAAACCGTATTTCGCTCAGTTTTTTTTACATCGATGGGGAAAATTGGGAAAACACCCAAAAATTTCGCTACATCAGGCTTTTCAGGCTTGTAGCTCCGGAGCTGTCTATTCCGAAAACCGGGTATGAGATTTCGCACTTTTTGGGAAACATCCTGAACCCGGATTTGACAAAAACAAAAGTTGTCCGCAAGGAATATCCCACACCCTCAAACACCATAAAAAAAATCATGGCGGATTTTACGCTGTTGAAACTGGTAAAATGTTCCGGCTCCGCCGACAACGAAACGTGGGGAATGACGGAGTTCGGGAAAGAAGTTTTTGCCGCCTACCGCGTACGGCAGATGAAAAAACCGCTGGCACAAGCCAAAGCCGCGGCACCTCTCGTTCCAGCCACTGAGTAGCTGTCAATCAACAAGGTGGAAGCTTGTATCGGTAAGCTGGAAACTCATCCCCGGCGTTATGCTGACGGATTTATCTTCAAACACAAAAATGGCGGACACATCTTCCAGCGGCGCAAGCATCTCACTGCCCTTTTCGTAACCCAGCACGAAAATCGCCGTTGACAGAGCGTCAGCGTCCATCGAAGCATCGGTAACAATCGTAGTTGACAACAGCCCGGTAGTGGCGGGGCGGCCGGTAAACGGGGAAAAAATGTGGTGGTAGCGCTCGCCTTCTTCTATAAAATAGCGCTCATTCACGCCGGATGTTACCACCGTCATATCCCAGCCGCTGGTAATTCCGACAAACTCGCCGCGCTCGCCGAGCGGGTTTTGCAACCCCACCCGCCACGGAACACCCGCCAGATTCACCCCGTGCGTGATCACGTTCCCGCCGAGGTCGATAAGCGCGCGCGCCAGCCCTGCTTCCCGGATGATGTGCGCCGCTTCATCGGCGGCGTAGCCTTTGGCAATCGCGCCCAAATCGAGCGACATTCCCCGCCGCGAGAGAAACACCGTGCGCGCATGCTCGTCGAGTTCGATGTACCGCCAGTTGACAAGGGGCAGCACGGCGTCAAGCTCCTGCTGCGAAGGCACGCGCGGGTTGTCGCCAGTTACCCCCCACAGCGCGGTAATTGGACCAACGGTCGGGTCAAATGCGCCGCCTGAAAGCTCGGCGAACTTGACAGCGCGTTGAATAATATTGAACACATCGTCGTAGACCTGCACGGGCGCGATTCCGGCGGCGGCGTTGATGCGGGAAATGTCTGAATCGGGCAGGAAGGCGCTCATGCGCTGTTCGATTTCGTGGATGCGGGCAAACACGGCATCGTAGACATCGTTATCCGCCTGATCGTACAGCATAATAACGCAAATGGTATTGAGCGCGAACTCCACCCGGTACGGCTCTGCACCTGACGCGCTTTTTCCGCCGGAGCCGGAACAAGACATCAGCACTGCGGCACAACAAACCACGGTTGCAGCTTTCGTCAAAGAAATCATAGCCAAGTATACGCGGCTTTCCCCCCTTTTGTCGAGGGAGCGAAGCTCTCAACCAAGGAACCCATAATACCCTGAAAGCAGAACGTGAGACAACTTGTAACCCGGTATAATTTTTATAAAAAATTGTGCTTGACAACACACCTAACCCATGGTAGCATAAAAGTACACTATTAAAAAATAGCTCTGGCTTAGATACGATGAGACGTTGAAAAAGGGGGTGTAGATATGTCGGTTTGTTCATGCTATCAAAACGTACCTGACTTTTACAGTCATGAAATTCTCCCCCCCCCGAGCTGATTCATACTTATACCAATTTTTCTTCTCCACATCGGATACATTCCCTCGATCTATCGCACCCAAATGGGCGCGTACGGGCAGAGCTATATCTTAGGAGGTTTTTATGAGAAACACAAAGCGCGTGCGGCAGGTTTTGATTGCCTTTGCCGCTTTTTTATTCATCGGATTGGCAGCTTGCAATAACCCTACCAATGATGATCCCTTGCTGCCACTAGGTTCAACTACCTACACCATCACCATTGAGCCGAAAGAAGGCACAACAGTAAGTCACAGCAAAGCGGAAGCCGGGACACAGATAACACTGACACAAGGTTCCCGCGATATGTACGCTTTTACTGGATGGACGGTGAAATCGCCTGCCAGCTTGAAAATTACCAATGGCAGCTTTACGATGCCTGCTGAAAACGTGGTAATAACTGCGGGATGGGAATTGGGCAAGTTCAACACCACGATAACGAACGGCGGGGAAGGAGCTTCAGCAGCCCCCGAACCTGCGGAGGAAGATGACACGGTAACCTTGTCTGAAGGTACACGGGAAGGTTATACGTTCATCAGATGGACGAATATTTCTCCTGCCAGTGTAGAAATTGATAACAACAAATTTACGATGCCTGCCGCCCACGTCTTTGTTACGGCGGAATGGGAGGCAATTCCCTACCCAATCACCGTGAATGATGGTGGGGGAACGGGAACCGGAACGTTGGGCGATATTAAGACGGCGATTATTGGGGATGAGATAACGTTGACCAGGGGAAGCCTGAAAGGCTCTGCCTTTGGCGGCTGGACGGTTGTTACACCCGTCGGGCTAGAAATTAGCCACGATAACAAATTTACGATGCCTGCCAAGCCTGTCGAAGTAACAGCAACGTGGGTGGCAGGCAAGTTCAACACCGTGATAACTGACGGCGGGGAAGGAGCTTCAGCAGCCCCAGAACCTGCTGAGTATGGGGAGACGGTAACGCTGAAGCCCGGAATCAGAGAGGGGTATAAATTTATAGGCTGGACAAATATTTCACCTGCCAGCGTAGATATTGATACAGGGAACAACAGCTTTAAGATGCCGGACAATGATGTCTCCGTTACAGCGAGTTGGGAGGAGGTTGACTACGACATCACGGTTATCCCAAATGGTGGAACTGGCACTTCACCAAATCGTACGGCGAAGTTTAAGCAGACGGTAATGCTCGAACGGGGAACGAAGGAAGGGTATTCCTTTGACACGTGGACTATTTCACCTAACACGGTGGTAATTGACCAGGCGGATAACAGCTTTGTTATGCCGGCAGCGCCCGTAACGGTAACGGCAAACTGGACGATCAACACGTATCAAGTAAAGTTCGATAGCAACGGCGGAAGTCCAACTCCGCAGACGCAGCCGGTAAGTCATGGCGGCAAGGCAACAGAGCCTTCCACAAATCCGGCTAAGGAAGGGCATACCTTCAAGGATTGGCATTCCGATGAGGATCTTACGATTGCGTACATCTTCACTACAACAGAGGTAACCGACAACATTACCCTGTATGCAAAGTGGGAGATTAACACGTACAACATCACGGTAGTTCAGGGAGGAGGGAATGGCTCATCGTCAGCTCCTCCCGACAAGGCAACCTTTGGGCAGACAGTAACCTTGAGCCGTGGAAATCGGGAAGGGCATACCTTTAAGGAATGGACGATTGTACCGAACACGGTAGCAATTAACCAGACGGATAACAGCTTTGTCATGCCAGCAGACGACGTAACGGTAACTGCAAACTGGAACATCGACACGTACACCGTAACGTTCAATACCAATGGCGGCTCTGCAGTTTCCCCGGTG
>Ga0131853_10012030_pt1 | contig 15834 bp, 12 predicted proteins | sample TergutLab28metaG_FD_92764 | JGI IMG/M metagenome (GOLD analysis project Ga0131853, IMG submission 92764) | Labiotermes labralis P1 segment gut microbial communities from Petit-Saut dam, French Guiana - Lab288 P1 (version 2) (version 2) | ecosystem: Host-associated > Arthropoda: Insects >...
CGAGCATGCTTATGTGTATGTGTGTGTGTGGTGTGCGACCGTGCTTATGTGTGTGTGTGTGTGTGGTGTGCGAGCATGCTTATGTGTATGTGTGTGTGTGGTGTGCGACCGTGCTTATGTGTGTGTGTGTGTGGTGTGCGAGCATGCTTATGTGTGTGTGTGTGTGTGGTGTGCGACCGTGCTTATTTGTGTGTGTGTGTGTGGTGTGCGAGCGTGCTTATGTGTGTGTGTGTGTGTGTGTAATTACAATATTTGTACAAGAGACCCCCAAACTTGTGTGATTCCGACAAAATATCGAATTTCGTTTCATTGTCGGCCGATGACAATAGTGTGTGTTTGTTTGCTCCGTGTGAGATAGTAGAGTCGGTTACAGGGTTGTGCTGTTGATATTGTCTGAGTAACTCAGCGGTCCTATTTCAGTATTTCCGCGGAGCATATTAGGCTCACTTCTGGCGTAGTGCTTAGGTATCATATTTGTTGTTCAGTATGAAAGTCTGAACACTGAAGTATCCATGTAGGTCCTTTTCTTTGTTTGTTTAGGTGCATTTGTTCAGCTACGCTGAGATTAAGGCGTTGATGAAAAATCGATAAGAATTCACTTCCGGTATTTCACTTCTTCGTTCTCTTCACAGTCTGCTGTTTTGTCTGAAGACGTAAAATAGGGAGAGAGAGAGAGAGAGAGAGATAATTGAAAAGCGTAGTAATTTTTAGAATTCGAATTTCAGAATTCTGGGACAGTGGATTATGTTCCAAATAAAATCCTTGCACACTTACGAATCATGATCATTTTCGCACGTCATTCCACCAAATGCGGAGTGTTCATTAAGCCTCCCTCCATCTACTGTATATGAAATAGTATCACCACTTGCATCCTGCAGTAAACCTTCACAGTAGACGCACCGCACCGCACCACATCTTGACTTGTTAAGCACCCTTAGATGAAAAAATGAAGAAAGCAGCAGAGCCAACCGACGTCTTAAGTGTTAAAGTAAGCCTTATCAATACAAGACGATGTAATCCACACTGTGCCGGCAGTGCGCGTTGTATTATTACAAGATTTTAAAGTACACTGTGATTTGTCGATTTGTTTGTTACGGTTTATTTAACGACGCTGTTAGTAACACTGCGTGGTTGGATTATTAACGAATAATTTAATGTGGATGTTGTGGGAAGGAGATGTTATGGTCTAGTTTAAGGCATTGTGGAAACAGTTTCCTGGAGTGACCGAGAAAAACCACGAACAGTTACTGTGTAGTCGATATCCTAGCCTGTAGTCGAACCGAGCACCTGCAGAATACATGTAAGAAGCGTTAACTTATGGGCGAAATTGTGACTTGTGCAGACTGTTAAATGCCGGGTCGTACCTTAGAGCTTCTTTGTAGGAATGTATGGGCGGGGGCAGTGATGCAGGCTGCCTCGGTGGACCTTCTGCAGCGAGTATCTGGTCCGTATTGCTATGCAAACAGAGTTTAGAAACGAAACTAAACAGGAAGTATGAAAGAGACAGAAGGCAAAGTGGATAATATGCAGAGATGGGTGGAAGATACAAGAATGGATGTTTTGGTAGTAAATGGCCAAGAAACAATAATAGTTCCTTTCTGTTCTTTCTTTTTATGACTTGAATTCGTTTATGCGAGCCCAGCCAACGAGCAAAGAAGAAGCCAGAGGGTAGCAGATGGCGAGGACGGGAAAATAAGTCCTTGTACCGGTGGAGTCCAGTCCGGCGCAGGTTAGTCTGCAGGGAAGTACCGATATCAATTACCGTTCAGTGTGGACAGTCATGCCGTCGGGACTGCAGCGTCTCTTTTTCCGGACTGACCAGCTCTGTGATCAGACACGCTGACATCGTGTGATGTTCTAGAAAATAATGAATCAATTGTCTTAACTGATTACGATGGGAACGAGTTGAATATGTTGGGCGGTGCACGGTATGAAATGGTGATAGTTATTGGGGCGCTCCATTGTAAGAAAATAGGTTCTGGCGGTGTAGACCGGGTACTTCTGGCTGTGGACGGAGTTCAGTTGTGGGCCTTTGTGAAGACGGCACAAAGCATAAGGGCATCATAGAGGGCGGGCAATGTGTTGACAAGCTGAGCAGCTGTGACGTCTTCAGTGAAGATTCTGTCGGACGACACTTTGTAATTTTGTTTTTGCATAAATTTTGATTCATTTTCTGTGCATATCGCATTTTTGTTATTATGGATTACGTTATTTCTGAAGAACATAACTGCCTTCATATTCAGGGAAGATTAAGAATACTCCGTACGTTCATCCTCAACGCTATTTGTCCTCCCACACGACTGCACAGTGTTGCCACACGACACGTGACACACGTACAGCCAACTGTGTACCTCAGATATCACGTAAGTTGAAATCAATTTATTGTTGACGTAAAATTTTTAAATAAATGAATTTATTCACTTATACCTACATTAAAGTACTGCAGTGCCCACGACATGTTGCAGTTTTACTGTGCACACCGTGACGGCACATGGGGGGAGTAGAGTTTTAGGCCTATCTCCACTCATACTTAACCTCGGCAGCTTCACGCGACGGCCGCTTTACCTTCGAAGAAATAATTCCTGATATCCTTCGAATAGATAACTGGTCCGGTCTCAGATCCATTCTGAACGCTTTCGAGAAATTAAAGAGTAAAAATTGATCCAGCCGGGAATCCACCCACGATCCCTCGATCTTCCTGCTTGTATCCTGGTCATTTAAGGACTGGGCCAACCAGATTTCCGCTTCTTACTTGTCTGTGAGTAAAAGTATTTCAACTCCTATCTGTTTCGTCTAGTTTCCTTTTCCTCGTATCGAGAGATTCCCTCACAATCAGCAGCCGCCAGCCATTTGGTGTGTATGTCGTGTAGGGTTTTGACACGCAAACCGTTGCTCAGATGTTGCTCTGTTTCCCGGCCCTGAACAACAGTGCTCTTGTAGCTGTGATGTTAGGGCACGATACTCGTACTTTCTGCATGTGTGCCTCGCCCTTCTTGAGGAACTGCTGTATTCTGTGGTTATCTCTGGAAACGCCACTGGTCAAACGAATGTGAAGCCTTATAGATGTATTCATATTGTGACCAGAAATTGATCGTGACATATCGGAACCCCAGGTCAATATAAGACAAGGCAGGGTACCGAACTTGTAGAAGTGAATGGACAGAGAATAGAGGAACAATTTAAAGGCCAGGTCGTTCCATAATACACGGATATTGTGGATCTGTTCAGAGAAAAGAACTGCACATTCTGTTTCAATATTTCAGTTTTAAATATGCAATGAAACTTGCAGTCGATGATTTGCTCACATAATTCAGTTGGAAAGAAATAACATGGATATGAAGAAAATTTTAAATGTTCGTGTGAAAGCTAAGAGTTTTAAATGACGTCGGTGGACGGGATGTTTCATGACGATGCAAATCAAATTTAGATTACACCATAAAACTTCATACATGGATCCCAAGTTGCTCGTTTGTAAATGATTGTTTCACTGAATTGCTTTACCGCTGCTGCTGCGGAAGAGTGGACTAAGGCGCCTTCTGTAATGTATCAGCAGACCGTTGATCCAAATTGTGTGGCTCCACTTTATTGCTCCATTTTACTGCGGGGTGTAATTTTACGATCTGTAGTTGTAGTTTTGTAGCTACTGGTTATGTGTAATTCTCATAATATGGAGTGTACGTAACTGCAGACAGCGCGCGGTGTGTCTGCATTACTGTGAGGAGCCGATGGGAGTGAGTGAAGAGGAAGAAGAAATTGTCTCCACGTCGTGAAGAAATTGGCCTGTAGGGGGAGTAGAGGTTAGTTCCATTCAACCTTGTCGCTACATGGAGATTGAGTGATTAACTTCACGCCCTGTCTGATTTATCCCCGGAAAGAATCCCGGTACCCATTGAAGAGGAGACGGGGTGGGCCACAGAGGGGGCTGGAAGTTTTGGAAAAGAGGAAACTCCTTTACCCTGTACCAGGTTTCCAATCCTGGACCATCTATCAAACAGCCCAATCGCTTTCCCCGGTACCGCAATGCCGATGTGCTCGGAAAGTTTAAATCGTCAAACCTGCAATAGTTGTACGGCGTAGAACGTAGTCTATTTCTTGTTCTGAATATTTGAGAACGCTCGGGTTCGAGACTAGAACCGGAAACAGATTTTCATACCAGCATCTCGAGGCTAATGCCCGGAGAAGACCTTAGAAGATGTGACCGCACTTGATTTGACAGTATTTCAAACGGATCACACATAATGAACGGGCCGGTATGTGCCGTCACGCTGTGTCGTCGAGAGGCCAGTCACTTCATTAGGCCTGAAACTAGTCGTAAAATATAAACAGAATACTTTTCTATAACGTGCGGGAAGACCCTCAAAATGTTCTGAAATCCGTAATAAGCCTCGATTTGAGCACCATTTGTAACCTTGCAAAAATACAGGAGGTGCTCAATATTAGCACCATTTGTAACCTTGCAGAAATACAGGAGGTGCTCGATATTAGCACCATTTGTAACCTTGCAGAAATACAGAAGGTGCTCGATATTAGCACCATTTGTAACCTTGCAGAAATACAGGATGTGCTCGATATTAGCACCATTTGTAACCTTGCAGAAATACAGGGGGTGCTCGATATTAGCACCATTTGTAACCTTGCAGAAATACAGAAGGTGCTCGATATTAGCACCATTTGCAACCTTGCAGAAATACAGGAGGTGCTCGATATTAGCACCATTTGTAACCTTGCAGAAATACAGAAGGTGCTCGATATTAGCACCATTTGCAACCTTGCAGAAATACAGGAGGTGCTCGATATTAGCACCATTTGCAACCTTGCAGAAATACAGGAGGTGCTCGATATTAGCACCATTTGTAACCTTGCAGAAATACAGGAGGTGCTCGATATTAGCACCATTTGTAACCTTGCAGAAATACAGGAGGTGCTCGATATTAGCACCATTTGTAACCTTGCAGAAACATAGGAGGTGCTCGATATTAGCACCATTTTCAACCTTGCAGAAATACAGGAGGTGCTCGATATTAGCACCATTTGTAACCTTGCAGAAATACAGGAGGTGCTCGATATTAGCACCACTTGTAACCTTGCAGAAACACAGGAGGTGCTCGATATTAGCACCATTTGTAACCTTGCAGAAACACAGGAGGTGCTCGATATTAGCACCATTTGTAACCTTGTACACAAACAGCAGGTACTCGTTTTAGTCTGATGCATACACCAAAACTTTGCCGAACTGATTATTGCTAGAGCAGCCTAAATTATCTTTTGCGGTTGTCCGTCGTACTGTGTTCTGTTTGCTCAAACAACGCATTTCATATGACCGCTAAATGAAAAATCCAACGTTGTAAATTCCGAACTTCTTGGAACCGAAAGTAATGTTCGCTTCTTTCAATCCATCGATCACGAAACCAAGCATTCAGAACATGTCGTTCCTAATTGCTGAAATATAGTGTGACGTCATCCTGCTGTGTAGTAACTGCAGCAATTGTAAATTCTGTTTTGCTTTCATTGTCTTCAGTTTGTGTGAAGGAGACTTTTCTGAATGGTGGAGATGTTTGAACTGATGCCGTTTTCTGTCACAATATTGACTGTACAGCCGTCTGGTGTGTGACGCACCAACTCTGGTCCCCAGAAAAGGACAAAAGCGTTTGCATATCACGTCTCTTTTTTTTCCTAATGAAAGTGTCTGCAGTGACAGTCGAACACACAACCATTTCTGCACAGATGATCCTTCGTAGCGTCGTTGGTTTCGTGCCTCGAACTTGCTGCACGTCGGGAAGCTGATACCGCTGTCGATCGGCCGACAATCCGGGTGGCGATGGTCATTTCCACACGATAGGCATCATAGCAGTTACACTTCATTTAGCGTCGCTGTTAAAACGTTTCTGAATGACAAGTGTAGGGAAGAGTTGGTAAGTTGAGGCGGAGGCCTCAGCCCTCTCCTGTCGACAGCTCAGTGGCAGGGACGCCGTAATAATATAAGGTCATCCAAACTGTAGAAGACCATTCCAAACGGCGCGGCTAGCACAAACTCAATAACGCCATGACGCGAGACGTCTGAAACTTCCGCGCCGAGACGACGCTCTTCTTGCAGAAACGGTCTAAATCACACACTGCGTCGTGAAACGGAACGACGCTCTCACGTCATCGCCGTAGAGAGTCGGCTGTTTGAAACCTGATGCTCACATCAATATTACTGTACAACAGTTTCTGCCTCATAGAGAACACAATGCGCTTCAATTCCAAAGTCCAACCAGTGAGAAAGTTGTTTTGGGAACTGATATCTGCGTATTGTGTCAATCGTCAGTACAGTGTGTCTATGTAGCAGCTGGCATTGCGTATAGAAACTGTGTTTGACATTTCGAGGTACCCTGTTCTAACCAACGAAAGGAATGTGAATGTTGTATTTCGTTATTTTTCGGAATGTTAATAAAATGAATTCACGTGGTGTTCAGATTTCGAACTGCAGTTTTATAGGACAATGACTACCAGTTTCTAACACGTACAAGTATCTATTTGTAGCGGAAGTGACGCTGAAAATATGTACATTGCATAGAAATGAAGAGCTCCTTCAATTATTGCAGTGATTCAGAATTCTATATTTGGCATTACAGTATTACCTGTTATATACATGTAGGCCAGCAATGGAACGGAAGGACATAGATTGAAGTGCATATAGTTGTTTGTATTGCTGACTGTTGTGGCAGCTTATGTCCATTAAATGTTACAAAACATGGCCTGATATTTCTGATAACAAGTGTAAGACGCTCATTGGAAGTTTCAGGGAAGTCGTAAGAGAAAGTGTGTACATCTCGAGGCGGTTGGCAAATCACGCCACTTGACAGAAACTGAGTGTCTCTTACAGGTGAAAGTATGTACATGTCGGGACCGTTTGGCTATTAACGCCATCTGCCACACACCGAGCGTCTCTTGTAGACGAAATAAATGTTCCAGCGACGCTTCTCGTGTGTTCTATAGGTAGACGTGCGGCTCACGGCAAACACACCCTGTGATATTGCATGTGCAGCGCAGACGGCCATATTCCATTCCAATGACGGGGATCGGAATTTCTGACATCTGTCGTCGCGCACAGCGTTTTAGACGCTTTCTGTCCTCTCCGAATTAGCGTCCCTGTCCTGGCTTGTACCTCGTTTGCTCCCTGATCTGGCACACACCTGCCTTTGAATTGGAGGAGGGAGGGGGGGGGGCTTGACATCGTTGCTCGCCGAGACACTGACAGGGGTGCAGTTGGGGTGCAGTGCATCCACTACGTGTCTCGATTCACCCACTAGGAATATTTAAAACATCAAAGACAAAATACAAACATGCTGATAAACCCGCAAAAAAACCTGCGACGCTCTGCCACATCCACATTTCGCTCTGCTGAACCGCTGCGGTTGCCTTCGTACAGTTTGATTTAAAAAATGTGTGCCTATGCAAGATGTTTCATGCAAAGTTGCAGAACGCATTGTGTAATTAAAGTGTTGATTTTGTGGTTCTGACAAAGGCGATTTTGCACTTAAGCTTCCATAATATACGTATATAAGCACCACCTTCATAGATCAAATGCCAACCAACATGTCTGGTTTCAAAAAGTACGTCTTATGCTGGTTCGAAAATTTTCAACAGTTTACCGTGTGGTCTGACAATCGTTAAGAATGACAAGACAAAATGTCAAGCAACCTCAAGAAAATACTTAAATGTAAACTCCTTTTACACTGTAGACGAATTGCTTAAGTAAACAGATGATCTATAATAGTGTTTTGTAAAATGTTGTTAGTATTGTACACTGTAAGAATCGTGTATATTTGTGTATTTATGGCTTCTTCCATATCCTACTGTCCTTGTGAAACATTTATATATCCATGGAATATGCGTATGTTATGTATTTATTATATAGACAGTATATATGTATAATACAGAATTATGTACGTACATAAGCATATGTACATTTATGCAGCCGCACTGGAGGCCGCTGCACCCCACTGTGTTCATGGGTCTGGCTACAGGCCTGGTGCTCTGTACCGCTGTCGTCACGAGCCGCTCGGCCTACCACAGTGTAGCGCTCAGCTTTGCCACAGACGGTGTCACGTGTTCTAGATAATGTCCGCTCCACGTCTGCAACGGTTTGTCACAGCCACTGCAAGGCTCGGTCTCGTGCCGGTCAGCGTCAGACGCGTGGTTGACATATTGGCACTTTTTCAGGTTTCTTTCCGAGTACTTCGGCCATTCCCCATAATTATCATTCTACCATTGCTTCATACTCATCTTTATCTCAATATTGCTCTTACCAGAAGGACAAGCGGTCTGAGCCTGGGAAATTCAGATGTCAGGGAACAAAGTACAGGAAATGGTTGTGATGTCGGTGGTGGTGAAAGTAGCAGTTGTAATAGTGATGGTAACAGTAATGACAGTGGCAGTAATAGTAATGATCCTGCTGGTGGTGATGGTTGTGGTGGTGATAGTAGTAGTAGTAATAATGATAGTAACTAATGATAGGCAGTAATAGTAATGGTAATGTTAATGGTACTTGTAGTAGTAGTAGTAGTAGTAGTAACTGGAATAATAGTGGCAGCAAAAGTAAATTATAGTGATTGTAGTGGTAGTGGTGGTAGCAAGTGACGATGGTAAAAATAATGATGGTAGTAGTGGTGGTGGTAGTAGTAGTAGTAGTAGTGATAGTAACAGTATTGATAGTGGCAGTAACAGTAAATGATAGTGGAGGTAGTATTAGCAGCGTACAATTGCAGACACCGTGGCTGCAGTTCGCTAACAAACGCAGTGTGGCGCTGTCTGTCGGCAGCAGAACAACACAGACCGGATATTGCCGTGCTGCGCCCTTACACACCTCTCATCCGATGCAGAAACTCATATACAGCAAGACTAGAAGGGGCTTGGGAACCGCTGGAGCTTTGGAATCCAAGTGCCGGAGCTTAATGAATCGTTTCAAAAAATCCGTACGGCAATATAATCTTCATTCCCCATGGATGGCCAGACCTATTATATGAGTCTCTCATCCCCCGCACTAGGTGTACCGTCTCCGTCTGACTTGAGGAGGAGGAAGAGCTTTTATTGCTTTCCCTTGTATGATTGTGATGATGGTTTTATTAATATCTGCTGGCTGTGGTGACGGTCGTACTGGGGTGAACAGGATGGCAAGGCAAGTCCTCTACCGCAGTAGAATGTTCCGCAGAATGTTGCCCTTTCACTGGAGTGTCACTGGCAGTCACATCGCCGAGTGTCTTAGTTGACATTGTGCCTGCTCGAAGTATGACGTCCCTGCAGGTCCAGCATTTTGTCTGTATTGGTGCGGTCACTGCGGTAATCCTTTTTCGGGTGTTCCTGTTTTTTAATAATGCTCCTTTTTGACCGTCTTGTCTGGAAGTTGCACAATGCGCCTCATAAATTTGCCGCGTCTGTTTGTCCACAAGTAGCAGCTGTGGAACTACTGAAGATATTTTAAATACATTTTATACTTGGGATCAGTCATGCATGAAACTGGACGCTGTTTTGGCCCCAGAGGCTGTCTGAACGCCTTTCAGAAGCAATAAATTTCTCGCTCTTGCCGGCACTCGTACCCTGACTCCTCAGGTCGCCCATGCCATAGCCCAGACAGTGCACTGTTGTCATCACAACATGTTGAGCATTCCAGTTTTGGCCACGATCTGAGCGCAGTTGTGAGCGCTGCGTGTACAGTTATATGTGTGGGTGCAGTGCGTCGGTAAGTGTGAAAGAAGTTCAGAAAAATGTCTCAGTAAATGAAACACACAGTTAGTGCCGAACTGCTTCTCCGTAAGTTTAGGATATTATTAAAGAAGAAAGCAAAACACGTAAAAATTTGTACGCCAAGAGTACGCTTCCTGCCTTTCCCACATTCTCCATTCCGTCCATTTCAATTCAGTTACTACAGTTTAAGCCATCTGCTGCACACAGCTCCAGTACAGTCATAATAATGTTATAAAAACCAGTAACTTCTGAATGTTTCCGGTCTTACTGGTCCATCATCGGTGAGTACAGTAAATTGTATAAAACGGTTGAGCTGTTGCCTGTGGAGCTGCTGGCATTTCCAGCGCCGTGCTTTAAAGTAAACCGGCCGGCACTTTCACTTCCCGGTTCTCGAACCTGCAAGCAACAAAGTCAAGTAGCGAGTTAGTTACTATCTTTGAAATGGAGTTTATGTTTGTGTTTGGAATGGAAAGGCGTTTTCTGCTGTCAATAATACAGTTTGAATGTGAGAAAATTTTTTTTGGAACGCTAATGAAATAATTATTTGCCGAAATTCGTATCTATCTACATGGAAGCCATCTCGTTGTGTTTGTTTCTAAATTAACCACACGTCTTCAGTCTAACACGACGCATGTTTATTTTAATTCGTTTAGTTACCTTTACATGTATGCTGCATGTTTCGGCCTGTACTTAGTCCATCCACAGGCATGTCAACACAAAAACGTTACAAAGGAAGATACCATATCTTTTGCTTGTGTTTTTGAAATCACGTTACAAGTGTGGAAGGGCCACATGTGCGGTCCGGATTTTGCCCACCGCCGGTCTACATCCTTATCTGCTCACCGGCCATTGCAGTTGAACTGTGAACATTCCGGTTGCACAAATTCCTGTCTTCCCCTCCGGTGCCCTTCTGTTCTGTCGGATGTTTTTCGCAAAGCTGCGAAAAGTCGCTTTTTCCTTCGTCATGTCTGTCCGTCCGCACGTAGCAGCTCGGTTCCCACTGGACAAAAGTAACGGACATTTAGCATGACAGTCTGTACATTTGTGACAATATCTCGCTGAATTCTTCTTAGAGTGACAAATGTTTCAGACTGTATGAGCAGAGAAAATCAAAACACAGTTTGTGTTCAATACCTTTTTCCCCCGAAAATTGTGCCGTTTGTGAGATAATGTGGAAAACCGCTGTACAGCCCGACAGTACACAGATGGCAATATAATACGGCGCATGCGCTTTGCATACTGGATACCTGAGGCTAAAAACACACACTCACAATATGTAATGCTTGTTGCTTTTCCACTGCAACAATGGCTGCACGAACGCGCCTCAGTGTCACGTTGTCCCACGTCGCAGGTCTCGTCTTTACTTCCTTTAGGCAAGTGTAAGGATGATACCTCACATCAGGCCACGACCACTTCCTTCCACATGTACTGAAATGCATGGAGACTCCGAATGGTCTGTGGGAATTCGCAGGTTGATGTTGCCTAGAGACTGTTGTTGCACATGGACTGGTTGAGTAACTCAACAAATTTGAGCTGGTGAGCGGTGAACATTTCGTGGCCGATTGCCAAGACGACAGAAGAAGTGTCAACAAACCTGGCCTCTCTGCAACGAAGGACGCGCTGTGTTTTGACGTACAGTGCATCAGGTCATTAAATGGCTCATAATAAATACTTAATTACCTTTTAAGGCCTGTTGATTACTGTATCTGCCACTAGGTTTAAGATTAAGAAGTTAACGTTCTGTCGGCTGCGGAATGCATTTTTGTCTGTTCTCAAAACGTACAGCGACCTTTGATTGGTTGGTATAGTGGAGAAGGAGCGTGTTTACTGCGAGTTACTGCCAACTGTATGTTTTACACCCCGTGACGTAACAGCCACTGTGGGCCAGGGCTTCCTCTCTATCCAGGCTTCACGATTACACACACACTCGGTAGGACTCCTCTGGACGAGTGATCAGCCCGATGCAGAGACCTCTATCTGACAACACACAACACTCACTAGAGACATCCGTGCTCCCGGCAGGATTCGAACCAGCAAGCGAGCGGCCGCAGACCGACGCCTTAGACCGCGCGGCCACTGGGATCATCTACTAACTGCATATAGTCCGGGCAAGTTTCTGTTTTTAAAGGTTGAACCACATTATAACATTTTGCTTGCCGTAGCCTGCCGTCCGCGTGGCCATCAGTGGCTAATATCACACTGCATGGTGGGCACCCTGTTCTGACCTTTTTCAAGCGTAAAGGAGTACTTTACCACTTCTCACTACAATATACGGACCCAACTTGTGTAGTTTGAAAAGTAATCGTCGAATGAATTTAAAATTAATCATGTAAATCAGTCATATAATATTCGAACGCGTCGTTTGGCCAACCCTGCTTCCTGACGCTCTAAGCCTTACACATGCCTCGGACTAGAGATACGAAATGTGGTTGTCAGTTGAGCTGGTTGTTACCTAACGTGTTGCAGGCGGTTCACGTGTCACCTAGTTGTGCTTGTAATTAACTGCTGCGTCTCTATCAGTGCTCTTACGTAAAGATATTTGCACTTTATCAGCTCTAGTCCCATTTGGATATTAACATAGCCGTATGTCGTTTCTTTTTCGAACATTCCTTATCGTGCCAGTTGCTTATTGTGTTCAGTCAGGGAGGTGCGTCTTGCCATTTGTGTAGCGCTTTTCGCGTCGAGTAAAAGAGGAAGTTGGCGCGCTTCTATTCTGTACAGGTGTGTAGTTTATGATTTGTCTCACTGCTACGGATTGCTTCAGTAGAGTAATAGTAAGTGTGTACTTGAAGGTAAGGTGATCCATTGACAGGAGAGAGTAAGCTGCGAAGAGTGTAAAATTGTTTTGTTTTGCTGTGTTGTGAATTTAGCGAACTGTGAAAATGAAAGCGAATGACGTAACACAGAATATGCCCTTTCTTGTAATCTGCCTAATAACTCTAACAACTTACAAATTCTCGCATTTTTTAATCTGTCTATCTACACGTGTTATAACGATATCGGTTTATGCGACACCTCTTCTGTAGCGTGTGTTATTCTGTTAGCAGTCAGTTCGTTACGTTTTACCCTCGGTTACAACAACACTCCTTTATAACGACCCAAAATATTCATTCGCTTTAATAACGTTGTAACCGAGTTCGAATGTACTTGTATTTGTACCGACTGTACTGTTAGGCACCTGCCGGTAAGACGACTGGCGCAGTAGCCCAATGTGAGCCTTGTTGTTGCTGTGGCGGTACATGAGCTGTGTTGTGGCCATTGCAAATATTTTAGAAATGTTAACAGAGGGTCGAAATTGTAATTATTGCGCCGGTGATTCTTACAGCAGCGATCAATAGGCACTAACAATTTTGGACGACAAACTGTACAAAAAAAAATTATTTTTGATAAAGTTATGAGTTAATGACGGCTTATGAACTGTAATGTTAAGATTTGGCGCCGTAAAGAGGTTTTATATGGTTTGATGTCTTCCTTATTCTGTACATTAATTAGTGCGCATAAAATATATAAAAATTTCAACGAATGCACTTTGGTTTTATGGACTTAATTTCATTGCATGGTATCAACATGTTTCGGCCACTCATGTGGCCTTCTTCAGGGTTTGCAGTACAGACCGTACCATCGCTCACAATTCAGCACAGTACGCACGGCGCTCCACAAACTGCGAACAACAATTTTCAACTTCTGACATTTTATACTCATCGCTGTTGTACTGTATTGCTCAACCGCGAATTTTGACCAGAGATTGTGTGATTGTAACCTGTGGAGTGATTTGGACACATATGATTTATATTTGTATTCATGTTCTCACCACCCTGAAGATGGCCACTTGAGAGGTCGAAACATGTCGGTGGCCACTGTGCATTAAAATTACTGCTGCGACACCAAAGTGCTTTTGTTGGTATTTTAATATATTTTTTAATATGTAATTTTTTTGGACGTAAGGACAGACTGTCATGGAGTTTAGGATGTGTGAGTGAGCACCCACTTTTATACACATTTTGCTGCAAAACGACTGTACAAGCGACAATAACAGTGATGTGTGTAGACTGGCATTACTGTGTGTAGACAGGCAGTACTGTGTGTAGACTGGCATTATTGTGTGTAGACAGACAGTATTGTGTGTAGACTGGCAGTACTGTGTGTAGACTGGCATTACTGTCTGTAGACTGGCATTACTGTCTGTAGACTGGCAGTACTGTGTGTAGACTGGCATTACTGTGTGTAGACTGGCATTACTGTGTGTAGACTGGCATTACTGTCTGTAGACTGGCATTACTGTGTGTAGACTGGCAGTACTGTGTGTAGACTGGCAGTACTGTGTGTAGACTGGCAGTACTGTGTGTAGACTGGCAGTACAGTGTCACGAATCGTATCGGACACACCACAGTAGCTTTAGTAAGAGAATCCGAAGTGCGAATGTCGCCCTCATCAAATTCCCCCCAATTCATCACCATGTGCACTTGTGCCATCAATTTACCAGCTCTAAAATGTAAGTTCCTAAAACCCCTTACGATATTCTCCCATATTCTACTTTGTGTCCCAAGCTACCGCTGTCAGCGAGCCTGTCCTGATATAATTTTCTGTTTGCAGCCTTCCCTGCGAAGCACAACTCCAGCACTTCTTGTAAGTATCGGATTTTTCAGGAAGGACCCAGGTCCTTTCGAAGCACTGTCGGCCCCCTGTCTCCGATTGCACTCGGACCCCGTATTGCCTTTTCTCCATTGGACTGACTTTTCCAACTCCAACTACACGTAATACAGGCTGCACTAGGACAGCTCACTAACTAACCACCTTAACGGAGTACAGTCCTGCACAAGTTCGTAGTCGCTCGGCTACGCAAGAGCTTTGTCGTGTCGCATGTCACTCGCAGTGTTTGTTGTGTTGCTCACAGTAGCCCTTCCGTTAGGTCCATTCTAACCAGTCCACATGTTTGATCAAACATTTTCTGATTTCCATTTGTCTTACGTTTGTAGTGAAAACCCCCTGGCTGTTTTTCTTTTCTCTAAGGTTTTTATGTTTTCCTGAACGTGATCACATTATTCGTTGCTCAGTCTCGACATGGTGTTGAAATGTGCCTGCTGTCGGCTCATGTATGTGCATTTCTGATTTGCTGCTATATTCAGACTGTTAATATTCCCAACTATTGGGATTACTGGATGCAGAATGTGGCCGAGTTCAAATGCTTTAGAACGAAACTGACAATTTAGAACGGAGTAGGATTTAGGAGCAAATTAAACTCTGAGAATATTTTATGGCACTGGCTGCGTCCTACTGTATGTTCCTGTCTTCTGATGACAGACGTGAAGGTCACACACACACACACCACACACTCAAACACACACACACACCAACACACACACACACACACACACCACACACCCACACACCACACCACACACCCACACACCACACACACACACCACACACACACACACACACACCACACACCACACACACACACACCTTACCTGTTGTTCTGTATTAGGTTGAGTATTGCCGCATGCTGAGGCGGCACCGAGACATTGTGTAACAACTTACAGATGTGAGACTGGAGAATGATGCGAAAATGAAAACGAAACTGGAAGTAAGACTAGCGGCAAAGATGTAAACGGAAAGTAGAAAGGCAGCAGTAAGGAGAGAAGGTAATAATAAAGAACGGAAATGGCATCCAGATCATGCGTGACTTAGTGTTTTACAAAGGAATGAAATAAAGATTAATGGAGACATACAAAAATAGATGACGGAAGATAAGAAGATAGGATTAACAGAACAAAGGGCGTAATGAATGAACAAGTAAGAACTATAATGAAGGGAAAAACAGCGACAGAAAGAAAAACCGAAATGCAACTTGGAAGAACCGGTGAATAAATGTGGTTTCATATACTTGTTCTGAATCATCTTTGGGTCCTCAAATGTACTCTGAATCTCATCCCTAAAGACGGTAAGAACTAGACGAAATCGTTTGGGCAGAGTACACAGAAGCTGCAGAATATAAAAGCAGCATAATGAATGTAAGGCACATAGCCGTGTTCTGCAGTATAATTTTACCATAAAATGACAATTTTCATCCCCTTGCTACCTCCACTCATCGTATAAGCTAAGTTC
>Ga0131853_10012031_pt1 | contig 15833 bp, 5 predicted proteins | sample TergutLab28metaG_FD_92764 | JGI IMG/M metagenome (GOLD analysis project Ga0131853, IMG submission 92764) | Labiotermes labralis P1 segment gut microbial communities from Petit-Saut dam, French Guiana - Lab288 P1 (version 2) (version 2) | ecosystem: Host-associated > Arthropoda: Insects >...
CGTTGTGCGAGGAAGGGGGGGAGGGGGGTGTTTGGTCCGAGCGGCTCCGAGCGGCTTGGTAGCAAGTTTCCTTGCCTAAGCTCTTGGTGCTAACGTGTTCCTGTCTTGCTTGTCCCCTTGTTGTTGTGGGTCAATATGGGTGGCAGTGCTCGCTGATGGAGTCCCCCTGTGCCGTGTCTCTGATTGCGGTAGGTTCATTCACCTTGTTCACTGTCGGGTGTAGTTGTACTGTTAACTTGGTGTTATGTTCACTATGCGGCCGGATCTTTAACTGTGTGATATGTGGTACTGCGAGGCACTTGTACTGTTGTTCGGAGTTTTACTTTACTGCGGGCGTCATAAAATACACCTCAGTGATTAAGTTGTGTTTGACTATATAACTTTTCCTGGTTTCACACAAACAACGGGGATGACACACTTCCTAGATTTAACGTACATACGCCCATCATCAGGAGCATTAGATGTTGAGTTGCAGCATATGGTTTTCTGCACAGAGTTTTTGGACGGGTGGTCATCTTGAGAGCCGCTGGGTAAGTCGTGTTTACGGTGCGGATGGTAGAGTTCGACCATAACGGCATCATCCGCACCGTATACATGAACAACCCAGCGGCTCTCAAGACTTATAACTATCCAAAACTCGGTGAGAAAACCATATGCTGCAACACAACATGTAATGTTCCTGATGATGGGATTATGTACGCTAAACATGTCGAGCTAAGAATACATCAATAAAATTACGTAGTTGCTTCAAGTTGGCGTTTCACTTTATTTCACTTCGGAAAATATGCTGGTCCTCAGCTACGGTACGAACTGCTGTCCGGTCACAAAACGGTGCACATAAACCATGCCACATACTCTGCAAGCTGAAAATATAAGTGGCTTCTTAAGAGTAACAGATACACTGACACAAGGATACAATCTGAAATACACGCACTGTACTGTAGGTCGCTTCTACAAAATCACCCCCGGCCAAAAAAAACATTTCGTAATTGGCAGCTTAGTTCTCGTAAAAATAAACAATGTTGAAGGTCGCGTTGCACAAAACAGAATCCATGAGAACTATTGCCGGTTTAATGGAGTTGTTCTGAAGGATTAGAGCACACCACAGCACCATAATCTTGGTGAATATTAACCAAGTTTAAGAAACCATTCCGATCTCAAAGCCCTAGGAAGTTAACTCTTATATTTTGTCTGCATGACTTATGAATAACATTGTCTATATAGTGACTCTCTTTTACTGTGCTAACGAATACAGCTGATTTATCGTATATAAAGCCGGCATCCGCCTGGCTATCAATCTGCGACGCTCAGAACAACGATACAAGAAAACTGCTTAGGTGCCCAGTGTAAAGACATTCCCAATATTTCTGATGCCCTCCGCTCGAATAGTACGATGATTCGTAAAATTAAGCAAGACACACAGAGGAGCGGTCATGTCCGTCATTAGGCTGAGGTAGGCTTACTGTTCCTTCATTTGTCTGGCCTGAACCGAGGAACATGACCAAAAAAATCATCCAAGACAGCCGGTAACGAAAAATGAATTTGAACACACGATAATACGAGGACGGATAAGTATGGACGGATATCATTCGTGCGTGAATATTTGTAATAGCCGAGTAAGAAATATCTAGTAGTAGCGAATTTGAAATTTAAGTAAAATAAATGTGGATAATATATGCTATTTTGCGGGGGACAATAATATTTATAGAACTTTTGTCCTTCAGAATGGCCTAGTAATATATGCTATATCATATATTTATGGTCAATTAGTGAAAATGATAGAACATATACAGGGTACTGCGTGGGCACTTATGTAGCAGTTTTTGTCTAAATTTTCTTCAATATCCCACGTTGCAATTTATTGTCATGAAAGTAAATACAACAATGAAATTTCAGAACATTTCTGATAAATATGGATACTTTCAGATGAAGCGGCGACAAATGTTTTCTTTTCAGATGACTTCGCAAGAAAATACAGACAGAAATATTCTGTGTTTTTATTAAAGTTTTAAAACGAAAACCAATTAAATTATATATATTAAAATACACGTGTGCATACAACAAATGGGTTTTGTGGTTTGTTGAATCTTGTTTTTGCCCATCCTTTCACTTAACCTGTGGATTAAAACAGTATATTCATTTGACACGACAGCAATAAATCATTGTAATATACTTAGCCATAGACCAAAAGATTATAATCTGGAAATTTCCACCCTTTTCCTGACATTCAAGTCCTTCTTCTCTTTACTTTTTCAGCTCCGCAAATATTGAACACACCAAAAGAGCTGGAAGTGCAGGCGGCAAGTGGAAACAGTTATTATATTTTACAACAATACCTCCCAAAAATTACAGCACAAACAAACCTACATATGACTGTTCGTCAACAGAGAACCCGACTTCTGAAACACTTCCTTTCGCACAAACAGCAAGTAACATTTCCGATATATCTAAAGGCTGTGACTGTTTCCAAACAACTAAATTTTCGATAGAAACATCTGAGGCCCAATCACAAGTCACAGAAAACTGCGAATGTCCTGAAACTACTGACCAATCCGATCAAGAATTGGTGAAGTATGAAAATGGAACCAATGGGTCTGATGGTAAATAGGACTGCTTCTGTTCAGGACTGAAAAGATTTACTGTGTCACAAAGTCCCATTGTAGACAAATATTCAGATCCAACTGGTAGCAGCTAATTTGATGAAGAATCCAATATCATTACCAGAACTCTACATCTGCAGACCATGTTTGTTCTTGTCCCACGCAACAAGAGTGGACACATGAAAAACGTGCACTACTTCGAGGAACCAATAAATTTTCTGGTGCTGTCTACTGATTGTTTATGTGGGCCTTCTTCAGAATTTTCACTCGCTTTACATAAAAATTACAATCGCTATCCACAGCAAGAAAAAGCACACTCGTGTATACAGTCCCCTAATCACGACCATAATTATGAACATCCAAACTTGTTAGAAATCAGACAGAAATATTTGTGTAACCCGCGGCCATATTATGACCATTGATCACAGCCATAAGTAAGAAGAAATACTTTAGTTGTTAGGTTAGAGTTTGAAAACAGGAGTATCTGAGTAACAACAACAGCAACAGGAGCAAGCACAATATGGATCCGAAACTGGGAACGGAATTATTTTAAAAAATTCTGCCTTTATTCTATGAAAGAATGTTTTGTAATGGATATATATAATTAATAAATCGCTTATTGACATCCAAGTACCTTGACAAATTATACGTCTGCTATTCATACTTAGAACCTCTCACTTTACCGCTCTGTTTGATATGTTATCACAACAGACAGTTATTATTTCTGTGAATGCATTGACAAATTTACTTTTAGTAGGTACTGAACAAGATTTTCGATGAAAATTTAACTGATATTCTGTATAGCCTCGTCACTTAGCTGTTATAGAAGTCTCAGAATTTAAATGTTTGCTGTTTATTGCTTTGCCACAAATTTACGAGGGTAGACATTCGATATTCTGGCAACATCGGAATCGAAATATCGGAATTATAGGATCATATGAAGAAAATAAGTTTCCTTCTCGACATTGAAGTTGCATGAATTTTAACATAGATTTAATAACACTGTCCCATTCAATAATATATTAAATATACCATTGTTGGTTGTACAGTGTTAAACTGTTGATTTTGGACAGAGGAACTTTCCGAAACATATACAGTTTTATTTCAAAATAAACTTGAGTATTAGTGAATCTCGTTGATATTATTAAAAAAATATATCACTATGCACGGTCACCTGAACTGCAAATTTCTTTTTTACTTTTAGTTCTACTTGTTTTTCGCTAAATAATTTTATGTGTTTTACCTGCTTTATTCAGCATGAATAGCATTATTTATCTTCTTTATTGATGCACTATTCACTACTATGAATTAGGAAATTTATGCATTGCTTTGTGGCATTAATATTACTTGTAATGTAATCTAGTAGAGTTTAACAACTACATGAGAATAGTAACAAGAATTTTTTAACTTAATAATATGGGCGTGGGCAGCAATATATAACTATATAGTTTTTTTTTTTAAACCTTGTTTGGACATGGAAGAATTCCCAAATCTATATGTGTGCGCACATACTAACCAGCCTCGCTCAGGGCCATTTTGCAAACGAGTTCCTTCTGACCTTCTCCAGCTTCGGTTTACTGACTAATCGTCTCGCTTTTACAGTTTCGTTTGGACGCTTCCACAATGAGGTGCATCGTTCTTATATTTCTTGTCCTTTTGTCACAAGCATTAGGACAGTTTTGGGGAAATACCGGTAAGTGACACAAATTTACAGGGTATTAGAAAATCTAATTGAAATTAAGACGGAAGGAACAGATTAGTGTCACCATCCTTTATACTTTGTTTCTCTCCGCTACCCCTTTCAAACCCACAGCTCACTGCCCTATTTCTTTGTGAACAGAGTGAGATAATTTTAATTTTTGTCATTCTGATAACAAAGTGTACGAAGTTCGAGTGCCACATGCGTAAGTAAATGTAAAGTGCTACTGTGTGTGGAAAACGTAAGATAAATTTACGGATACATACATACGTACATATATACATACGCACAGATCTGTAATTGTGTTTGTATTCTATGTCAGCAGGGAAGGCCATGTACCTAGCTTCAAGTTGTCGTCGTAAGACAATACAAATTATTCGTGCTACCTAATGCACATCCAAAAGATATATCCCCTTAAGAAAAATACACATTTATTTGAAGGTCTCTTACTACGCACAAATTCAAGACTCTCATTACGTGACATAATGTCGTTTCCGTCTGAACAGTTCGCTGTACACTCCTATATATATATATATATACATACATACGTACATGCATACGTATATTCATTAGAAGTTGAAAATCTCGTCCGCAATATGTCGCAAATTGTTAGATAATATACTGATCGAGGTTTCATTTTTTAAAATAACAATTTTCAAATACCATTGAATAGACGATCAAGAGTATTGTACATAAAAATTTTCGTAAGCAGTAATTTAAGTGCTTTTGAAGAAGGAACGATTTCGGCTTACACAAGGCACAGCCACAAGGAAACAACATGCTACATGTTTCGAACTGTTAACAGGTCATCATCAGGCCTCCAACAGAATAAGTCAAAGGAGATGTTAAGAAATAGGGATCCCAATATACTCGTATTTTATTGTTGTAAACAAATATAATATCTGGTTCTGGGTAAAATATGTTGCACTTACAATTTATTTCCAGTTGAAAAAACATGAGTAGGTATCCAGTAGGTATCCAGTAGGTATCCAGTAGGTATCCAGTAGGTATCCAGTAACACATTTTGTATTTGTTTACATCTATAAAATATATTGGGAAGCCAATTTCTTAACAGCACCTTTGACTTATTCTGGTGGAGGCCTGATAATGACCTGTGAATAGGTTGAAACATGTAGCCTATTGTTCCAAAAATAATTGTTTTGCCGACGTATATTTGTGAGTTTCTAATATACTTCATTAGAGCACTTCGTGATGACTTCTCTATAACTGACAGTCAGTCTGCTGTTGTGGTTTCTCCGTCAGCACTCTATATTGGGGGTGTGTTGTATTCCATGTTTAGTGTTTTAGTGAGACGATTTTAATATATTATATGCAGTCGTTCAAGTCCAACAATTCAAATCTAAAACGTGTTTACCAGGTGCGCTCGCAGAATTTTTCGGGAGGTGAGAATTGAACTGAACCTGAGCCTATCATATGTAAATATATTTGTAAAACACGACCGCTTGCAACTGCATGTGTGTATACTCAAATCAATCCCCATGATACATTTACCTTAATTTGATTTACACCAAAATGTCTAATTTTCTTGGCTGTTTAAATTTCATATAAAACTTCATAAATTGTCTTGTTTTAATTTTGGGTGTTCTAACGTATTATAAAACAGCCGATTTTAAGGACTGAATCGCCCGAAGGGCAAATGAAATCTGTCGTTTGATATCTTTTGGCTTTCAAAACTTTTATATTAAATTTTCATTTGGGCGATGGTGGGGGGTTAAGGCTGCAGCCTGGCAGGTCGCCACGGGTGCACACTTGGCGCTTACGATTCTTTGATGGATGACTGATGAAGCTATTGAAAATGGAAAAGACAGTGGACTGAGTGAAATGTAAAATTGAGAAGAGAAGGTTAGCTGTTTTAAATTTCGGCCACTAGGTTATCGTGAGATATTTCGTAGTTTTGCTCAGTGCCTTCAATCTGTATTTGCTTGTCACAACTAGAGGCAAGTAAATTCCAATACTTTCCATCTAAACAAGTAAGAACATATTGTCATTTTTATTTGTTTGATCATACACTAAATCATAAAGTGTTTGGATTGCACGAAATGAGGACAAACTTAGAGTTACGAAATCTTCTATGGAGCGTGTAAATACAAATAGTGCAGGTACGCTCTAAATGTGCACTGCCCGTACTGATGCTAGGTTCATGGACTTGAGCCAAGGTGTGTTAGTCCAAAGAACATTCGCGCTCGGAATTCAGATCTATGATTATTCTCAGATAAGACAAGACATGAAAGGGTGTGCTCAGTTGTTTACGTGTTCTTCACTTTTTTAACTTTAGAGTGTTTCTTCTACTGTTTGACCAATAATCATTTGCCATCGTCCTATTGGCTTTTAATTAAACTTTCCAAAGCTTACAATCACTGTGATAATTTGTCTAGCTACGGTCATCAACTATTATACATACCGGGGAATCGACGTAAGACACAACGCTCCCGGAGTGTTGGGCGGTAAGGTGGGTGGACACTTATCGGTCAGCAGAAAACAAACACCCTGTATCATAGATTTCAATTTACTTGTGAAGACGTGATATCACTTAATCCCGTAAGAAATATCAGCAAAAACACCGCCGATCCTCACAAAAATCGTAAGTGCTGTGAAGCATTATCTGCAGATACAAAATATTTCACCCACATCGTCTAACAAATAAAGGAAGGGCGGAAAGAAATTCTTTCTCACAACTAAGAACTGTTTAAATTAATACAGCTTACACTGGACCGATTTGTACGAAATTCACAAACACCCTGCGGCATTGCTTAGATGGTTTGTTTACAGTTCTGAAGTGAAATGTAGAAATTATGGAGAAAGGTTTATTTAGAATCTTAAGAAAAGGTCCTAATGTTTCACTGCGTCTATTCACGAAACTTATAATTGCGTGGAAGACTGAAATTGTAAATCGCAAAAAGTTTAAAAAAAATTTAAGGGCAAAATGACATTTACTATCTTAAATAAAATGTGGGTTTCACTAACTCGATTTTCAAAACCCTAAACACTTTTTCACCAAATTTTATGGAGATATTCTATATCAAATATCATCCAAAAGTGATTTGCATTGATTTGCATTTGGGTTTGCGGCATCTCATCCCGACGCACTTAGGCCTTGATTTAACGGGCACTTTGTGACCCATATATATCCAAAAGTGGAGAAAAAAAATTCAAAATTAGAGAAAAAATTTCTTCAATTTTTAAGGAAATTTGGATTCACTACAACAATTTTCATGAAGCTTCAAATTACAGGACGGTGTCATGTCATGTCCGTTCATATAAGTATGCTGATTTTATTCATTTTGGTTTAGAAATATAGCAATGAGCAGACATTATTCCACGCCCTTCAGTAAATGCGACTGTCACTGTGCCGATATTCACAAAATGCAGGCTAGATTGACAAATGTCTACTGATTATTTATATACGGAATATCATTATTTAGGCACAACGTTGTGTCTTTTATACCATATCACTATCGGACAGACCGACAGACACATGCTTATTGTCTCATTATAAGGCGATCTTCCTCACTTTTTCAGAACGCCTAACACTAGGGAAGGCACGTAGTAATTTGAGTTCCACAGCAACACACAGCCACATACTGCGTTCGTTATTGATTGACTTTGCTGACAAAATGGTCCAACAACTGAATGCCTCTTTTCATCCGTCACAGCTAAGTAGATTATTGTGACAAGTTAACCTAAAGAACTAAAATAATATCGACATCTAAATATCGTACATTTAATCACAGACGACCGTTAGAAGCCACAAATGAATGCTAGAGACAACTGATTGTGTCTGTTATGTTTAACTGCGTATTTCTCTGTGCCCATGTTTGTCACTTATGCTACCTTTGTTCTGCAAACACGAATGTATTGTTAGTTCTGTGTGTAACAATGATGGTGGGAGATTCACTCAGTTCGTACAGTATGTCCTGTAAAACCGCTTTCGACAAAGAAAGGACCAGTCACCTGAACAGCAAACCACATAATCCTCTGCAACTGCATCTCATTTCAATGTTCGTGCCCACAGCAGGGTGCGGACTCACGTTTGACTACACAGAAGTATTGAAATATCGTTGTTATTGAATTGTGCTTACTCGATTAAAAGTATATAATGACGCAAAGGGTAATTGCTATTGAGAGGGTGTCTGAGTAAAATGGCTAAGTTATAAATGTTGCAATCGCTGCACCTCTATGGGTACATGCTCTTTAGACGCAGGTTCTCCACACTTGCACCTGGGCACATCTATTTGTCTTTCAATTCTTTTCTTGCTAGCAATTCGACTACACTGCTCCAACCGAACAACCTTTCCTTCACCTCTCTTATCTCGATTAGCTTTTCAATTAACTGTAACGCAAAAACCAAGAACCTAACGGTATATTGCATTGTCTTGTCGACACTGAAAAGACACTTCGGGCCTGCAAAATACAGTTGCGAAAACATCGCTAATCTGCAGCCACATTATGAACTGCTGTCCGTTCACAAAACCGTACAAAGAAACCATGCCCCTTTCTCTGCAAATTGAAAATGTGAGTGGCTTCTTGAATGTAACAGATACTTTGACACAAGAATATTTTCTGAAATATACGTACTCTACTCTAGGTATTTTATACACCCCCCCTATTTAGAAATTGGCAGTTTTATATTTTAAACGGCGATGAAGTAATCACTGCCTGCCCCAATCGTGCTGTGTAAAAGTTGTGGATGAGAGCAACAGAAATGTGCCAAGTTTGTATGTGCTCCTGTCATTCAGAGGTAAAAACAAAGAATGTTGAAGGTGGCGTTGCAGAAAATAGAATCCGTGAGATGTATTGCCGGTTTAATTGAGTGTGTTCTGGGAGACTAGAGCACACCACAGCACCATAATCTTGGTGAATATTAACCATGTTGTTAGAAAACATTCTGATCTCAAAGCCTTAGTAAATTTTGTCTTATATTTTTTCTCCATGACTCATGAATAACATTGTCCATAGTGTATCTCTCTTTTACTGTGCTAACGAATACAGCAGATTTATCGTATATTAAGCCGGCATCCGCCTGGCTATCTATCTGCGACGCTCAGATAAACGATACTATAAAATTGTTTATGTGCCCAGTGTAAAGACATTCGAAATATTTCTGATTCCCTCCGCTCGAATAGTACGATGATTCGTATACTTAAGCAAGACACACAGAGAAGCGGTCATGTTGGGCATTAGGCTGAGGTAGGCTTACTGTTCCGTCATTTGTCTGGCCAGAACCGAGGAACGTGACCAAAAAACTCATCCAAGACAGCCGCTATCGAAAAATGAATTTAACACGCGATGTTTCGGGGACCAATAAGGACGGACGGATATTATATGTGTGTGTGAAAGTTTGTAATAGCAGTATTGAAAATGTCTTAATCTGGCGAATTTGATATATAATTATTTAAAATTATATATTACATTCCATTCTACGGAGGACCATAAGATATATAGAACTTTTGTTCTTCAGAATATCATACTAATATATGCTACATCATATATTTTTGGTCAATTAGTAGGAGTGATGGAACATATACAGGGTACTGCGTGGGCACTTATGTTGCAGTTTTTGTCTAAATTATCTTCAATATCCCACGGTGCAATTTATTGTTAGGAAAGTAAATATGACAATGAAATTTTAGAATACTTCTGATAAATATGGATATATTAAGACGAAGCACTGACAAATGTTCTCTTTTCAGATCGCTTCATATCCAATCCTGGATGGCCTACCCAAGCACGGATGGGTGTCGAGTGAGTATGCGAGTGTAAAATATCCCCTGTGTATTTTACGTTAAAAGAAGGCATAATGGGAATATTTTACAAGCTTTTTCAGGAATGAATTTTAAGCTCTTACACAATATCGCTTGTTCAGTAAAGAATTATCAGCTACAAATGCTATACATAGAAATATAAAAATTCAACTTTTCTCGAATTTGTACAAAAAAATGTAAAGTACATGTATTTGAACAGAGCAAAGTAATACAGACAGACATATTCTGTATTCTTAATAACATTTTAACAAGAAAGCCAGTTAAATTATGTTTATTAAAATGTACGTGTACAAACAACAAATGATTTTTGTGGTTTTTCGAATCTCGTCCTTGACTATTCTGTCACTTTAAATTTGGATAGTTGTAAGCATGGTCTTTTACCAAAAAGGAATGATGTAATTATTATGCAAATTACTTTGTGCCAGACAACTTGTCACCTTAACCATTCTTTTTGGCATCCAGACTATTTGACCCCTATTTGGCCGCCCTCTTAGATTGGCGCTATCTTGCAATACGGCGGACGCGAGCAAATTTTGGAGTTTTTAACTTTTTTAATTTTTAAAATTTGAAGACAATTTTTTAATTATAACTTAAATTTAAAGTCGAAAATTTTTAAATATAACCTAACTTTTAAAATATGGCGGCTTTTGCGGTCTTTTTAAATTTATATAACTCGTTTAAGACTTCGTAATTCTTCAAAAAGCGGCGGCTGAGCAGTAAAATTCCAGACCCATAATTGAAAGATCTTCGGTTCGAATCCTACTTCCTGAACCATCACTTCTTTAAAGGACCCTATCCCAGGTATATTGTAATAAGGATAATAAATAAAGACACAAAATTTATAATTACAAGTACACAAAATGTAGAATATTAATTAATAAAATTGTTGTAATAATATAAGTTAGCTAGGGAATATGTTTTTACAAATACAATACACGCTACGATGTTTTTAGGATGGAATGTAAGGGTGTGTATTCTTTTGGAGAGGTCGAAAAGCGAATTACAGGCGGTTACATGCAGCTAGTTTTAAAAGGGGACTTGTGTATACCAGTGGGGTATGAATTACCCCAGACAGCGTACTATACATTGCTGTCTTTTGAAAAATTACGTGTAAAACTTACTTACAGACCCCGATGATTGAACACAGCACACACATTCAACACACAATTTTCTTTTGTTTAATGGTAGGTAATTTATACACACATTTTATTTTTTTTGTAAAAGCACAATTTCTTTATACACTTACAAATATTACTGCTTTTTCGTTAAAGTATAAATACACGGAAATGTTCAGCTAGTGTGCTTATCCTTGACACATAATTACAATGACACCTTGTGTATGCAGACATACGGCGAAATTTCTGTGGAGAATAGGGTACTAGGTAAGACAATATTGTCTAAATGTAGTGGACAGTACTGTATATACGGTATGCAATTTTCCAGTCTGATTGAAGAATCAAATTCACAGCGTACACTTGAAACACGTAGTCATGTGTAGATTATATGACTTCATTATTTATGGCTGTCACTCGGCCTTTAACTGTTACTATTCCGTAAGCCCTGCAGCCCAAGTATATTTTTTCAAGACACTCTAAGCGAATATTATTTCGGACGGTAGTTTTGGAAATAGTCTTGCTTCAAAGAAAATAAAAACTGTCTCGCTTCGATAAGATAATTGGAAATAATGTCCTGTATGTGACTTGTAACAAACCCTACACTCTTTTATCACCAATACAATTTTCAATATATTTTCCATTATTTAGCTATTAATTACAGAGCACAAACAAATGGATTCGTCTTGCTGAATTCAGAATCCCCACTACGAAATTCGGGTATATTCCAAAATATCTATTTAATATTTTATCATTGTTTGGGTCATAAGCATATTACTAACGAACCAGAGCTATTTTGTTTCATGAATGTCAAACCCATTATAATAAATCCCTTGTCCAACTATTTCATTTAAATCTTCACATAATTGTTCGATACTGGAATTTGGTAAAAAAGAAACATTCTGGAATCGCAGGCTGTCCATTTGACGAACTGAAATAAATGTAAAGCCACTTTTTTTTAAAAAAAAAACTTGCTTGACCGTAATTATTCAGTACACGCATTGCTAATTTTATCAAACACGTTTACAACTTACGGATTTAACTAATCACAGAGAAATAACTCGCAGTTCAGAGGCATGACTAGTTTAATCTACCATCTGATACTGTGTTGAACATGTTCCATTCACCTCCCGCCCATACGTCTGTAGTTTCATACTTCCGAAACCAGTAATATTTACTCGGTACATATACTGCTCGTTAAAAACTCATAATAACCCGTCATTGTGCTTTGAGCGTTTCTTATTTAATAATTTCAGTAAACTATATTAACTGACCAAATTTTGTAATATGTCAAAGCATTTCTTTTTTAAAAAAATTCCAGTATCGGACATTTATGTGAAGATTTAAATGAAATTGTTGGACAAGGGATTTATTATGATTGGTTTGATATTCATGACACAAAATTGCTCAGGTTCGTTAGTAATATGGTTATAGCCATAAAAATGACAAAACACAAAGTGGATGTTTTGGAATGTACTCGAAATTTGTAGCGGGAATTCGTAATTCAGCAAGACGGATCCATTTATTTGTTCTCTGTACTTAATAGTTAAATTATGAAAATTATTTTGATAAGTATATTGGTGAAGAAGAGCGTAGGGTTTTTACAAGTCACATACAAGACATTATGTCAAATTATCGTATCGAAGCGAGACAATTTTTTCTTTGAAGCAAGACTATTTCCAAAACTACCGTCCGAAATATTATTCGATCAGAGTGTCTTGAAAAAATATAGTTCGCCTGCCTAGCTCACGGAATAGTAACAGTTAAAGTGCGAGTGATAAGCATAATTAATGAGGTCGTATCATCGAGGCATGACTGTGTTTGAAGTGTAAGCTGTGAATTAGATTCTCCAATCAGACTGGCTAATAGCAAAGCGTATATGCAGTACTGTACACTACACCGTGACAATACTTGTCTCTACCTAATACTCTATTCTCCACAGAAATTTCGCCGCATGCCTTCATACACGAAGTATCAATGTAATTATGTGTCAAGGATAAGCGCTCTAACTCAACATCCCCGTTTGTATATACGTTAGCGAAAAAAGCAGTAATATTTGTAAGTGTATAAAGAAATTCTGCTTCTATAAAAAAAATACATGTGTGTATAAATTACCTACACTTAAACAAAAGAAAGGTGTGTTTTGATGGTTTGTGTGCTGTGTTAAATCATCTGTGTCTGTAAGTAAGTGTTACACGCAATTTTTCAAAAGACAACCATGTCTATCTAGTACGCTGTCTGGGGTAATTCATACCCCACTTGTATATACAAGTCTCCTTCTAAAACTAACAGCATGCGACCGCCTTTCATTCACACTTCGACCCCTACGAAAGAATGCACACCGTTATATTCTATCCTAAAAACATCGTAGCTAGTATTGTGATTGTAAAAACATAGTCGCTAGCTAACTTAGATATATTAAAATAATTGTATTAATAAATATTCTAGATTGTTAATACTTGTAATTATAAATTGTGTGTGTTTATTTATTATCCTTATTACAATATACCTGGTATAGGGTCCTTTAAAAGGGGTGGTTCAGAAAGTATGATTCGAACCGTAGTTCTTTAAATTATGAGTCTGGAATTCTGCTGCTCAGCTGCCTCTTTTTCAAGAAAAACAAGTTCTTAAACGGGTAATATAAATTTAAAAAGAAACGATACCCTCCATATTTTAAAATGTTTGGTTTATTTAAAATTTTTGGACTTTAAAATTATGCCTTAAATAAGAAATAGTCGTCGTGTTTAAACATTAAATAATTTTAAAAATTCAATAATTCCGCGCGGCTGTCATATTGCAAAAAACGCCAATTTCAGATGGCGGCCAATTAGGCGTCAAACATTCTGGGAGTCAAAACGAAAGTGGTAAGGCTACAAGCCGTCCGGTACAAAGTATTATGCATAATAATTAGTTCAATTACATATAAATTAAGGTCCTATGAATATCAATTACGTCATTTGCATATAAACAAAAAAGTTATGACATTAATTAGTTATTTTGCATATCAATGAAGGCCACATGAATATCAATTAGATCATTTGCATATCAATTACGCCATTTGAATATTAATTATGTTTGTGGGAATGTTGTCGGCCTACTTTCGGGTATCAAATGGTTAGTAAAGTGAAAGTGACGTCATTTCTTGTCTGTAAACGGCTACGCTTACTACTGAGGATTAAAACAGTATCTTCAGTTGACACGACAATAACTCATTTTAATATATTTAGCAATAGCCCAGAATATTATAGTCTGGTGTGTTCCACTGTTATTGTGGTAATTACGTTCTTCTTATTATTAATTTTTCAGCTGGATAAATTTTGGAAGATACAAAACACCTGGAAGCATGCTGGCGCCAGTTGCCATTGTCACAAGCATCAATAAACAGTGTGATAGTTCTCAAGGATCTAACTGTTTTGAAACAACTAAATTTTCTTAAGAAACGCTTGACGCCCAGTCAAAAATCATAGACAACTGCGAATGTCCTGAACCTAATGACCAATCCGATCAAGAATTTGTAAATTATGTAAATGGAACCATTGGGGCTGATGATCAATATGAATGCTCTTGTTCAGGACCGAATGGATTTACTGTATCACGAAGTACCCGAATCTTTCAGATCTAACTGTTCGCAGCAAATTTGATGATGAAACCAATAATGAAAATAACTACTAGACCTCTATATCTGAACACCATGTTTGTTCTTCTCCCACGCAACAAGAGTGGACACATGAACAACTTGCTCTACTTCGAGTAAATAATAAATTTTCTGATGCTGTCCACTGATTGTTTGTGTGCGCCTTCTTCAGAATTTTCACTCGCCCTACATAAAAAATTACAATCGCTAACCACAGCAAGATAAGCACACTCGTGTATACAGTCCCCTAATCACGACCATAATTTAGCACACCCAAATTTGTAAGAAATCAGAGAAATATCTGTGTACCACCTGGGGCATGTTACGCGACTTGATCACAGCCACAATTAAGAAGAAATAATTTGGTTTTTTGGTTAGCGATTGAAAACTAGATTATCAGAGTAACAACAACAACGACCGGAGCAGAGACAATGTGACTGGAATATTGAGGACTTCATTACTTCAAAATTTTCTGTTTATTATATATATGTGTGTGTATATATATATATATATATGGCTATGAATATTTTCTTCTTGACAATTTTATGGATTCTTGATTTCAAAATTTCGTCGTGTTCTGAATGTTCTGAATAGGAATCGAAATGTCGGAAATTTCGGATCATAGGGAGAAAGGAAGTTTTCGTCTGAACGTTAAAGTTACGTGAACTTTATCATAAATTTAATAACTCTACCACCTTCATTGTGGGCCCGGTAGTTCAGTCGGTATATTGACTGACTGCGGGCTGGACGGTCCGCGATCGAATCGACAAACTTTCCAACAAGAGGGAGCATCGATAAATAGAGACAGAACAAACAATGAAGATTTCTAGTACACAGCCATTACCACGCTCTAAAATCTCGTCCCACAACAGAGAATCTCGCTATTGAGATACGACGTCTAAAAGCGAAAATATTACGTCTTCCAAACGAAAATATAAGAGGTGTATTATTGGACGCAGATGATAATGATGCCGTTCCAAATAAAGACATTGCCTCATACCATCA
>Ga0131853_10012032_pt1 | contig 15832 bp, 5 predicted proteins | sample TergutLab28metaG_FD_92764 | JGI IMG/M metagenome (GOLD analysis project Ga0131853, IMG submission 92764) | Labiotermes labralis P1 segment gut microbial communities from Petit-Saut dam, French Guiana - Lab288 P1 (version 2) (version 2) | ecosystem: Host-associated > Arthropoda: Insects >...
ACAACAGGCCGAAAGTTTTGCGTATCAGACGTACAGCAGGCAGTGTACCATGTCGAGCATTATGTACGTTTCCAATGAAGAGACCATTGCCACATACAATTTTTTTTTCCCCAAAATTAACACAAAGCCTAATCCTCGCGTCTTTTTAAGGAATTTGGTTTGGATTTTGTGAAAACTTAGGCCCACAACCCTGTGTTTGGGCATTGGGGTAAATTCCGGCTTGTTACTTACGTAATTCTTTCTTTTTACGTTACTGAACGTCTGATTAGTAGACGTAATTACTATAGCCCTTGGTGCACTGATTCTGATTCACATCCGTTCAGACAGAACACATGAAAAGACACACTTTGGTTAATGCCGATGTGGGGTTGCCGGACACTGACATAAATTTTGATTCCGCTCGGTTCAGATACTTGATAACTCTTCTATAAAGTTTCCGAACTTTCAGCTAACTAACAAATACACGCGGTTATCATTGAATTTGCAATAATATTTTAAGAAATATTGTGAAAAAATGAAAGTTGTGTTCATTTTTTTTTGTTTGGAATTGTGGAAATTGGACTATTAAGCGCAGAATGGACAAAATAATACTTTCATAAAGATGCATTCTAATATTATTCCAGCTCCTGTAGCTGCTGTTTAGTCACTCAAGAAATTTCCCTGCCAATACAGTGTACTTGCAGTGTAATGTTTATATATTTTTTTCTGTAATATGAGGTAAAAAAAAAAGGTAAAGCAGTCCCGTTACAGACCCGGAGTGGCCCAGAGGGTTCGACGAAGTTAAGGTTTCCGGATTTCGTCACAATGGCACATGATGGTGTAAGGTTGTCAGCCTTACGCACCGGCGGCCTTTACCCCTAAGAAATACGCCTGGTACTCATTTCTGTTAGAGGCTGAGTCGACCCCAGGGCCATAGTGCGATCGGAAGGATTTTATGTCAAAGAAAAATGCCAATGACACCAGCTGGGATCGAACCAGCGACATTCCGATTTGTAGCACAGCACCTAATATGAGGTAGTCTTTATAAATGTACGTATTATCCCTTTAAACGCCGAGTTAAGTCCCATCTGCTGGCATTATTAGGAGTTCGCCATATTCTTCACGTTAGCAGGATAAGCGTTAAAGGACATTTTAACTCACTTTATAAGTTTAGGTACTTATTCTCTTAATTTTTATTGGCGATTTTCGCTATGTATAATTGTGTGATTTTCGCAGACTAATAATATAAGAATTTCGATATTTCTCCAAATGGGTCAATTTGGAAAATTTGCCCTACATGCCTTACGGCATTACGAATTTTTACTAGATTTAATGTATTATAAAATGCTTTTTTACTCTTAACGCTGAGTCTGAAGATGATATTTTAAAACTAGAAAATGTTGTTGGTAAATGTATGTTGTGTTGACTTTACAGCTACTGTAGTTAGTTAATTCTGACATGTGTTATTCCATTCATGTGGCGTGCTAAATACCAGAGTGGCTGGTACCATCCTTACGCACATCTTTCTGTTTAGTATTTAGACAGTAATCGAAACAAAATAATTTTAAATAAATATTAGTCTTATAAAGATATATAATAAAATGTTGTAACATAGCTTTCATTTGCCGTGTTTTTGTAATAGGCACACGTAGTTGCTACGTGTCTAAGTATTATGTAGGTCTGTATAATGTGTTTTTGTGCAATGAGATCTTTATCTTACAGTGTATGTTATCGCAAGACGAAATGTGAGTTTGTGTGATGTTTATTGCCAACACATGTGGCAGAGAACAGCGTAGGAAGGGATGTAGGACAACGGAGCAATGCTAATTTATCTTCCGTATTCGTCACTTGTATATACAGTACTGTTCTAAATATAAGAATCGAAAAGCGCCTGTCCGGACATATCTCGACAGTACGAGTTTTTACGCCATTCCTTTTTAAAAAAAGGGGATTAAAACTTTTTCCCAGGGAGGTAGGGTGGCAGGATGGCAGGTCTACCCCCCCCCCCCCCAGAAATATTTATGTTTCGAAATCTGTTCGTTATACAAACGTCCGGTTTGCACATTTACAAAGGCAAACTCTTACGGAGTTTTTTTTTTCCTTGCTACTAGCCACTTACGCAGATTTCAGTGTGGGCACCCCTGGTAACACGATTAATGTTCAGATAATATCCGACCTCTGTCCACATCTTCCGAAGCACTTTGTGGGGTCTCCTTTACGAAGGATATACACTGCTGAAGATTGTTGTTACCTGGTAGACGAGGTTATTCACAGAATCCCACAGAAAAAAAAAGTCATTGAAGTCCGGTGACCGTGGAGGCCAGGCAGTTGGCGCTCTGCCGATCCACCCACCAGCCTCTGTGTGGTTAAGGTAATCCCCACTTCGTCGACCAGGTCAAACACAGCGATCTTCGGCAGCTGCAAGCCTGCACAAGGGACGCGGCGACCGCGATAACCTACGACATGCTTCAAAAATGCGTGGACAGAGGTCGAATGCCGTCTGGATATTTGTTGTGTCGCCAAACATGCCTATATTTAAGTCTAACAAGGCGGTTCACAGTCAGGGGGGGGGAAAAACTTTGCGAGTTTTGCTTTGTAACGCTGCAGATTTGTAAATTTGAATTTCTGTTTTTGGATGCCTATCATCTGGACGCTCTTTATATGATTGTGGTAGAATTGGTGTACGAATGGCGTTACCTGTGTGAAATTTCTTGAAAACAAAATAGAAATGCAGGTGGCTCATCTTTCGAAGACCCGAGTGTTCTCCAAGTGTCTTCCTCAGTCACTACAGGAAGGTACTTTTGATAGTGGTCTCAGATCACTTTTCTTTCTTTCTTTTTTTGCGTCTCTCACAATTCCTCATTCATGATTATCGTTTCCTGCCCACGTGATAAATGCTAATTGTACAACCGACCAAAAAAGAGTTCTTGGAATACTTTAAAGTAAATTGAGGAAGTATTGGTGGAGGCACCTTTCGTATGTAAACTGACACGTTGAATTTTTTCTGTCTACATAGCAAATAAATGTGATGGTACTAATATGTTTGATACACTTATCTTTGTAGTAATCTATTAAAATATTAAAGTACAGAAGATGTTTACAAGACGGTTTATCTGTAGGACATCTTCTTGCGTTTGTTGGCAGTGGAGTCTCTTGGGAAATTTAAAGTACGAACAATTTTCCATAACTACGTCCAGGAAGAAAATAACCGAAATTAATTTTCTTTGGCACTTTTGGGAAGTTAAAGTACGAAATATTTCCCATAGCTAGGTCCAGGAAGAATATAAACGAAATTAATTGTCTTGGGCACTTTTGGGAAATTAAAGTACGAAAAAGTTTCCATAGCTACGTCCAGGAAGAATATAAACGAAATTAATTGTCTTGGGCACTTTTGGGAAATTAAAGTACGAAAAATTTTTCAGGAAGGAAATAAACGAAATTAATTTTCTTGGACACTTTTGGGAAATTAAAGTACGAAAAATTTTCCATGGCTAAGTCCAGGAAGAAAATGAACGAAATTAATTGTCTTGGGCACCTTCGCACAATATGTAAAAAGAGATGGCCGTAGAATCTGTAGAATAAATCATTCATGTGTTCAGCAGTACGTCTATACTTCTTATTTTTGTCAGTGTTCAGTTAGTAGTTACAGTCTGGGTGGCGTAGTTACTACAGCGACTGGAATGCGGGCTGGTCGACAGAGAATCGATCCACGGATATTTATGCTTTTCTGCCCAGGCCTACTCTGGAGCCCAACTAGCTTGCTGTTAAATGGACACCGTCCACTCGTCCCCGGAGGTAAAGCCACAGGGGTCATTCTAATCCCTCACCTCCGTCTAGTGCCAATGTTAAGAATAAGAGCTGTTATTCCACTCCACCGCAAGTCTGAATGAGAGGATATTATTAAAATTGATATTAGATAGGATTGGGACATGTGGACTGGAATCATTTGGCTATGGCTGTGGGCTTTTGTGAAAACCAAAATGAACATTCGGGTTCCATAAACGCAGGTAGTTTATTGACCGAGAGTTATTACTTTTCTAAGAAGGATTGTGCGTCATAGAGTTAGTTGCGTGTAATATTTATATATCTGGTTTGATCTGCCTGCGATAACTATCATGATTAACATAAGTTACAGTACCTGCTGAATTTGGATGGTGACCAGTTGCTGCCTTTTGTGAACACGGTAATGTGCCCGAAGGATTTCATAGAATTCGGGAAATTTCTGGACTGACTGAGGAAATGTTATCTTTTCGATAAGGACGGCATTACATAGAGTCAATTCAGACACGAGACGAAAAATATCAACAATCAACAACGCTTCGTACCATCTGTGCTGGTGACGCGCGCTTCTATAGGCTAATCGGACGTTTTCATCGTCCGCATTGAATCGTACAACACCAAGAACAGAAAACAGAATAAAGCTATATAACCATGAAAGCCACAAATAAAGCATTTGATCGCAATGAACTGGGCAACCACACTGTAAAGACTTCCGGGTTTAAAAATACGGCCTTCTTCTTTTTTACTTCGCCGTTAACTGTAAATTTACACCCACGTTGCATGTGGTTTACGTACTACATTTGCGACGAATACAGGCTTCATTATTTTGGGAGCGTTTACAACTTTCTCTGAATATGTGGGCGTGTTTCGCTTGCTGTTATGGGTTCTGTGGCGAAGAATCGACTAGTTTTACTGAACTCTATAATTCCCTGTGGTTACTATATTTACCACCGCGTTTGTCGAAAAATTTTACGTTCTGCCCACACAGTGTATTTATTAACGTCTTTTATATGCCTCTCAGAGCAAACAGGTATAATTTTCGTATACATGGTAACTGGCTGAATTTTATAACCTAAATGGAGTGTATCTGATGTTTATTGGACCGTGCATCATTGTGATAACGGAAGAATAAAAAAAAAACCAACTAGATGTCACTTGATATTTTATTGTACTTCTTATAGGCTGAACATGTTTTGAGCATTACTATGCCCATCAGGAGTTCGCGACTATGATGTTGTTTATCACACTGGTCGTGTCGTTCTTGGTTTGCTGTACGTTGGAGGTGAGGTGTAGTTAGGCTGGAGTGGTGTCCGGCTTGCAGGCTCAACCTCCAACATACAGCAAACCAAGAACGAAACGACCAATGTGGTAAACAACATCATAGTCGCGTGCTCCTCATGATGGGCATAGTAATGTTCGAAACATGTTGAGCCAATAAGAAGTACAATAAAATATTAAGTGGCATCTAGTTGGTTTTTTGATTCTTCAGAAATGGAATGTGTTTACTGCGCGGTACAAGCCGGATTTTTAAATATGATTTCGGTTAATCTTATCTTCAAAAGTTCGACGGTGTTATATGTGATTTCGTTTTGTTGAAGGTGTCATGAGTATTACGTTGTTGTCAACTTGGAGATTAACTTTGTTATAAATTGTGCCAATTTTCGGCAGCTGGTGACCAGCATCACAGGCCTGATATGTTGAACCAGGTAAATGTATGTCACAAAATTCATTGTTTTTTGTAGATTCGTTTTGATCTTATTTTCGTAACAACGCTTGGGTCTCCAAAATGTTATCTTTTCGTAACTCATAATACACGTAAAAAAAAAAGCTGTGTGGATCGCTTGTTTCCGTCATGTGTGCTGCAAGCTACGTAGGAGTAGATTTCACCAATTTAATAACGAAAACAAGGTGAGGTGTGAAAATCATGAATCTTCTTAATAAGTGTAATTTTTTCCATTATTTTTTTACTTTCATCTTCTTAGTATTTCAATCAAAATTTGGATGAAATATGGGCAGGACTAAGGCAATAGTAATCAACTATATTCTTCCCCAAAGGCCCCATGTCGCTGTAATTTCAAGAAAATCCTATGAAGACTTCTCTAGTCCGTAAGAATATTAGTTCAAGTTAATGGCTGTAGTAATATAAATCTTAGTGTAAATCTTATTGTAGCGCCGTGCATTTTTTGTAGAATCACTTCAATTTATCAACCAACGAATGCACATATAATTTAACATAAAACACATTTAAAACATTTTAAAACACTCCGAAATGTTTCGATCTTGTCAGATCATCATCAGGGAGCTTTGTTCCTTGCCAAAGTTATGTTACAGTATTCACAATTCAATTCGTATTTGCAAACGGGGTGTTGTGGCAGCATATCATGTTTTGTAGGAACGTGTTGTGGAGCAGTGGCTATGCTGCCACAACACGTTCCTACAAAACATGATATGCTGCCACAACACCTCGTTACAAATACCAATTGAATTGTGAATACTGTAACATAACTTTAGCAAGGAACAAAGCTCCCTGATGATGATCTAACAAGATCGAAACATGTCGGAGTGTTTTATATGAAATTATATGTGCATGCGTTGGTTGATAAATTGAAGTGATAAAAGGCTGTAGTAATGTTTGCACTGTATTCATTACCAGATTTTGGGATATGTAGCGTTAAAAGAGGGGTAATGGGACGTTTGTGATCTGGCGTCGGGACGCGACTGTCGGACTTCGGCGGGCTACCTTGCCTGTGCATGTGTGAATGCACTCTACCTAATACTGACCAGAGATTATAGACCACAGCCTTCGCTGATCGATTCGAGAAGTTGCATCATCCGAAAGGCGAAATAATTGAAGGTTGAGTGTTCTGGTGTGTGCCCACATTCCCTTGTATCCAGTTGTTACCAGAGGCCCTTTCTCCGCGAACCAAAACAGCTTGCCCTTGTACCTCATGTCTCAGCCGGTGTTAAGATGGAGTGTAGCTGTACCTCCACGCCCCTATACCACTTCATGGCATGATGCCTAATTTAGCACAGGGACCATTTTATTAACTTGAATGTCTCTGCGCATGACTAATTCGATATTATTATTATTAGTAGTAGTAGTAGTAGTATTTTGTTTTTGTGTGTAATTTTGTTTGTTGTCTCTTTCATTGTGTTTTTTAAGTGGTTATTAGCCTGTTGAGTGAGGGTGTAAATAAGTAAATAAACAAATAAACAATAAACGGATAAGTAAACAAAGAAACAACACTACCATAAGCAAGTAGGCAAATAAATAAGATACATAAGTAAGAAAGTTACAAATTCAAACACAACCCCTAAAGTAACTTAACCTAAGCCAGCATAACCTATCGTAGTAAATAAATAAATAGGTAAATAAATAAATAAACAAAAAAGAAATAAATACATAAATAAATGAACAGGTATACGACAAAGAAGCAAAGGAACCAACCGACATATATAATATGTGTGTAATGAAATTCACTGCACCGGCATATTTGAGACCCCTTCCACGTGGTGAACTTAATACATCTGCGGAAGACCTTCTGGCAACAAGCAGTATATTTCGGATCAAATTATTGTTTTTGTCCTTCGCCACGGTCATGAAAGTTCTATTACATGTTGCCAGCAAGTGGGCTACTGCTGGAAATAGGCTCCGAATAAATATGTGTGTGTGTGTGTGGATTCCCGTTGTGTTTTCTAATATGAATCATTCGACACAACGTTATTGGTAAATGAAGTTCTTTTTGTTTACGAAACAATGCACGAAGCCGAAACATGTAGCTAGTTAGTGAAAACGAAACGGAATTCGTTTCCTAATAAAGTTTTTTCGGCGCAGTGAAAAAGTTCTTTCGTTCCATGTTAATGAAGAATTATAACGAACTTTACGGTAGGCAGCTGCTCACGGTAAGCAGTAAAGTTGATATGCGTTGTCATTAAAATGAATTATTGTACTAGGAATGTCATACTGTCGATAGATAGATAGATGGTTAGATAAATAGGTAGGTAAGTAGACAAATGGATAGAGGGATAAATACATGGATTGATTGATTGATTGATGGATAGATGAGAGGTAGACAGATGGAGAGGTAGATAGATGGATGGATGGATGGATGGGTAGATGGGTAGATAGACTTATGGATAGATTGATAGACAGACGGAAAAATAAATAAGCAATTAAATAGCACTGAGTTATTGACCGGCTTGCGTGGACGAGACGGTTCGGTGATCAAATAAAAAAAATAAAACCTCGACCGGTTTAGCCAATATTGCGAAATAATTTTGTTATGTGGTATAAGAGCTGTGGAGGTTCTGTCGGCAATGACAGACGAGAGACGGACCGAGAGAGGACGTTGACGTTTATGGACTGCTCCTTGACCCGCATAAAATGTGACGGCATTATACCCTTCGGATGGTTGAGAGAAACGTGGGGAAGAGGATGCGGGTCTTCTTCGGAATGCTGCCTTCATGAACGGAATTATTAACTAGAGACTGTGGTCCAGTGCTGCTACGTTGAGCGCAAACTGAAGTATCCGCAGCTCCGAACGGTTATCGCGTGGGTTTTTGGTCTTAAATTGTCTCTTAGTGCATTTGGTCAAATTATCCTTCTGCCTGAGCAACACCAATATGGATACGTAGCGGACGTGGTTGCAAATTCGTAGCTTCGGCTCTAGTGCAATGGATTGTCTGGTTGTGAGTGTACAGCATTTACAGAATTACGTTTCTGAGTTTTTTGACTTGATGTTTGGACTAATAAATAAAGGTAAACGGTAAAGGTAAATCAGTCCCGTTACAGGGCCTGGAGTGGCACAGAGGGTTCCAGGAAGTTAAGGATCCCAGATTTCATGACAACGGCACAGGATAGTGGTAAGGTTGTCAGCCTTACGCACCAACCGCTTTTATCCCCAGGAAATGCTCCTGGTACTCATTTCTGTTAGACGCTGAGTCGACCCCAGGGCCATACTGCGATCGGAAGGATTATGTCAATGAAAAATTTCAATGAGACCAGCTGGGATCGAACCAGCGAACTTCCGATTTGTAGCACAGCACCTTAACCACTGTGCCACCGCGGTCCCCGAACTAATAAATACTATTAGTATTTTGTAATAAGAAACTAAAATTAAACACACGCTTGGCTTCGATGTTTGTGTGACTGTGCATCACTGATACAATAATGTGAACAACCAACTAGATGTAACAATAACAATTTATTGATGATTTCAATCAGCTCAACATGTTTCGGGCGATAATTTCGCCCATCCCCAGGAGCACTTAACTGTGTTTACAGCTTGTGGTACAATGCACCGGCGATGTTGCCTGCTGGTGACAAGGTCAGTCCAGTGGTCCTGGGGATTGTTGGAATTATCGCCCGAAACATGTTGAGCTGATTGAAGTCATCAATAAATTGTTATTTTTGCATCTAGTTGGTTGTTTACATTATCGTATCACTTGGAAGTGTGTCATCTCCATTGTGTGTGTGAAAATTGGAAAGGGTATGTAATCAAACACAACTATGTCAATTAAGATGTATTTAATGGCTATACTAGACAGCTACATGTTTCGGCCTTTACGGGCCATCTTCAGTAAAGGCCGAAACGTGTAGTTGTCTAGTATAGCCATTAAATACATCTTAATTGAAGTGGTTGTTTTTGATTACATACCCTTTCCAATTATTGTATCACGCTTGGCTATTACCAAATATTCATTACCATTAAGCCACCTTGTCGAATTACTTTTTTTACAGGACTTTATCTTCTAGTTTTGAAGTTTCCAAAATACGTATTTTCATATGACCACGACAGTCGTTTCATTATATGTCAATAACAATTAATATAATGCTTACTTCAACCTCCCTACTATATTTAAATGCGCTGTGCATCCTAATTACTAGTTTCTGTACACGTGTTCGCATAATTTTGTCTGTTCTTCGAACCTCCTAAATGCATAGACCGTATATGGGGGCCATCCTTCCTCCTACTTAAAATGGGTACCAGGGGCTGTTACCCCCAGGTGAAGTGGCCAGGGCCTGAAGCTGACCACCCACCGGCATCTAGCACAGAGATGAAGAGCTGGAGCTGGAACTCCATCCAACCCTCCGCCAACCTTCATCGCGTGTACACGGACGGCTTGACTGTACCTTAATGATTCAAATAGCCCTTCGTTAGGAAAAGGTTTTACGGTCTTACGTTCTTAGGTTTTCGCCGTATATGCTCTGAAAGAAATACATTTAACAGAACTGTTAATTAAATATTTGTCAGGGATTTGCTGCCAATATTATGTATTAATAACGGTTAATTATTCTGAAGATACTGGCTGCGTTATCACTGTGCACACGCAGTGAAACCACGAAACTGTTTTTTCAGTATATCAACCAACAAACACATGAAGTAAAATGAAATAAAACACGGATCATAAAACAATTCATCGTAAGTGCCAGCTCTTACATGTTTCGGCACCAACGTGCCATTCTCAGGGAGTTTAATGACAACGAAGGTCCATAATTTATCTCAGTAATTAACCAACTTGATGTACAAAATTTATGTTTTACAATAAGTTTGATGTCATGCCTCTACATGTTTCGAGCACATGTGCTCATCATCATGAGGTCAAAATTGCATTAGACAGCCTATAGCTGTGATGATACCAGAGGCTGTGTAATGCAATTTTGACCTCCTGATGATGAGCACATGTGCTCGAAACATGTAGAGGCATGACATAAAACCTACTGTAAAACAGAAATTTTGTACATCAAGTTGGTTAATTACTGAGATAAATATGCTTAGATGCACGGTCAGCAAAACGTCAAAATCCCTCTACATGTTTCGAACACTGTTGTGCTCATCATCAGGAGGTCAAAATCGCATTACACAGCCTCTGGTATCATCACACCTATCACACCTATAGATGTGATGATACACCTATAGGTGTAATGATACCAGAGGCTGTGTAATGCAATTTTGACCTCCTGATGATGAGCACATGTGCTCGAAACTTGTAGAGGCATGACATAAAACTCACTGTAAAACAAAAATTTTGTGCATCAAGTTGGTTAAACACTGAGATAAATATGCTGAGATGGACAGTCAGCAAAACGTCAAAAAAAGAAGATCCATAAGTCCAACTTGTACTTCAGGTTCTGCTCGCACTCATACTCGTCGTTAAAAATTACGAAGTTAAGTATCTTTAAAATGTTAAAATTCTTGATTACATTAGTTGACAGGCACAAGGTCATGTTGCTGTGACATCATCATCATCATCATCATACAGCAGTGAGCATCTTCTGTGGGCCCATACAAGTTCATTGTTGTTTACATTATTCTGTAGGTTGTGTATACAAACATCTGGCACAGTGTGTGATTCATATCTGTGCACTAAAGGAACGTTTTAAATCTTATGTAATAAAACTCACAAATGCACGTGTATAAAATATGTTTTATCACATATTATTAATTACCAACATGTTTCGATCGCTTTTGCTATCATTGTCATCAGGGTGGCTTTACAAGGGAACTAAGAACATAAACTGTCAAACTGTATAAGTGGAAGCACTCAGTGTTATAATAGAGTCTCATACTCTCACAAGAGGGATCCCCCTTGTGATACACACCTCTACGGAGTAAACAGGGTGTACATTAACTACACACGACAATACAACTGTCTTTATTTTCAAAAACTAGATTTTATTTGTTTTTAATAATATATAAGCTGACGTTTGGTGGCCATACGGGGAGTCTGAGACTCTTTTATAACGTTGAGTGCTTCCACTTATACAGTTCGGCAGTTTGTTGTGTTCTTAGTTCCCTTGTAAAGCCACCCTGATGATGGTGATAGCAAAAGCGATCGAAACATGTTGGTAATTAATAATATGTGATAAAACGTATTATATACATGTGCATTTGTTGGCTTTAATATATAAATCTGCCACAACATACAATCCAAAGGGATCTCGGAAATTGTTATTAAACTCCTTGAGGATGACACTTTTGTGTCGAAACATGTAGGAGTTGGCACTTATCATAATTGTGTTTTATGGTCTGTGTTTTATTGTGTTTTACTTTGTGTATTTTTGGTTAATATATATAATATACATATAATGTAAGAAAATGTACGCTATCAATAGCATAACACTCGCTAATCCGTACTGTTGAAACGACTTGTCTTAACAGAAATAAAGGCACTAATTTTCTGAAAAATCCTTATTGATATAAATGCAGAGGAATGCCACATCCATATTGCAAATGCATGTTTCAAATAGCATTATCCATAGTCTGTACAGAAGTGTTAGGCGTGGAACACGAGAAATGTGTACTATGAATCTAAACTGCAACATACTAGTGACGTCTAAATCTGCGATAGATCTGAGGCCAAACCTCAGACTACATCTACACAAAGGAGAGAACATACCTTATAAACAATCTGTCCCTTTTACAAACTAAACACTCATCTATCGTAAACTGACTGGTTCAGTAATGGATCAGTGCTTTACAAAAGTGTGTGTGTGTGTGTGTGTATGTGGGGAATTTGTAAACAGACTACTACATTTCCTTAATCATACTAATAGAAGATATTTTGATTATTTACGCTCGTCTTAGCTGAATTAAAAATAATTTTAAAAGTACATTTAATTATAAAACTGATGACACAAATTTAATATGTATATAAAATACAAGCAAGACATCTGATGTACAAAGTACTCTTGATTTCTCACGGAAACAACACCACTGATGTTTTCTGCTTAAAGGTACACAAATATATATATACATGTTGAACGCCAGTATTCATTTACATTAAATAATTACTGAAACAAGATATTAATAACATACTTATTTGAAATGAAGACGTAATACACATTGGTGCATGATAGAATACATTCGTGTAGTAATAGAAGTAGTATTTTGAATACACGATAAATACGAAATATTTTAATGATATGACGCATAATGGCGGAGACAGAAATGGGTTGAAAAGTATATGGTAACAGCTGTAAACCAGTACAAACTGATCTGTTGTCAGTTGGTACAAACTGACAACAGATCAGTTTGTACCAAGATTCAGATACGAAACTATCCACTCACACAAAATACACCACTCACACTCTCTCAGTACCGCGTGAAACAAAACTGGTAGGCTGTCCTGCCTTTTGATTCAAAGTGAAATTCCACTCACTTCTGCACATGAATCTGCAGTGGTAAGATAATTCAATTCCAATTACAACTGACAACCAACAAGACGCAACTATTTTGATTTATTTGCTTCAGTCTTTAATCAGTTCTACGTGTTTCGGGCGATGTTTTCGCCCATCATCAGGAGCATATCACTGTAACTACAGCTTCTTGTAATGTCCACCGATGGTGGCCACCCAGTACGCAACACCAGCCAGAAGCAACCATCGGTGGATATTACCAGAAGCTGTAGTTACAGTGATATGCTCCTGATGATGGGCGAAAACATCGCCCGAAACATGTAGAACTGATTAAAGATTGAAGCAAATAAATCAAAATAGTTGCATCTCGATGGTTATCAATTGTAATTGTACTAGCGATGCACGGAAATACGAACGTTGAAAATAATTCTATTCCAGTTTAGTTTCTGTACTAAGTAAGTTCCCTATGAAATCACAGTAAAAAAATTCTACAAATTCTGGTCCAACTGGATCATAAACTTACAAGTTCGCAAAAAATATTTTCTGATTATTAGATTTTATTATATTGTTATTATTATTTATTACGTTTGTTATTGACAGAGTTCACAGTTCTTAATTCATTTTGCAACTAAGAAGAAATGCCTTCTAAAGCTTCATATAAATGTACGCAAGAGTCACTAGATTTGTATTTTCTTCCCCCCCCCCCCTGCAATATTTCGAATTTAAAAGTACATGGTGATTAGTTGCAACATTGTCAAAGAAGTATGTGTTATTATTTATGGAAGGCTGATAAATTAAAAGCATTTTATTTTTTTAATTAAAGTAGCGACAAGCGTATTAGGATTTTTGCTTATACTTGACTTGCGTAGGATAAACTCTCGTTTTTCACTTGCTGCCTCAACAGTGAACACTGGATTGCCTATATATATTTATTACTGACCTACATCAGTATCTATACTTATTGAGCCAGTACAGTTTTTGAGCTCTTTCAGCCATCTTCCAAAAATTCATCTATCGATATCAGTTAACGCATAAATATCCCCTCTTTTTTTTTTTTTTTGCATTCAGGCCAACTGTTCAGACTAGACTTAATACAGAGGCTGTTTCTGCAGGAAACGATTGGGTAGCAACAAGCTTCTTGTATCTGGGGTTATATGTTATCTGCCAGCCCAAATCATAAAATATCCCTACAGCGTAACCTGAATCTGTTATGTCGTGTAATTTATGATATCTTATCGTCGGACATAACCGTTTCTCGGCGTAACTGTAGTCGCGCGTGCTGAAGAGTGTTAAATTTTTATGAACAATCAAAAATTCGAAGACAACCTTATATGTCGCTATCACATTTTGCTTGCATATGGTCGGAAAATAGGTCTAAAAATCTTCTATACAGCGTACAGTAGAAGTCAGTTGCCCGTATTTATACGAGTCAGAGAGAATTTAATAATTAACAGTAACTCCAAAGTTTATGTTAATTGGTTTATATCCGGGTTATCGTGTGATATTTAAATTTTAACCCTTTAAACGCCGAGTTAAATCCCATCTGCCATTTGCTGGTATTATTAGGAGCTCACCATATTCTCCACGTTAGCAGGATAAGGGTTAAAGTGACTTATTTGAATTCAGCACAAAATGTAGATTTCAAGTGCTGATACACGCTTTGCCACCTTTACACTTGAAATTGAAACGTAGGTTTCTGCTGAAAGCCTTTCCATATAAATGAAGGCACATTGAAGGGGATTTTTTTTTTAAATATCTTTAATTCTCTGGTCAGCAAATATTTGTTCTACGTTCCCCTTGGCTATTTAGTGTTATGCTTTCTTAGTCGTCATTGTTAGAATTAAAATTGATTTTTCTGTTTTATTATTTTTTTTTATTCAAATGGACCCCTAAATGTGGTGCGGTATATTAATAAACTATATCTAGTGTGTTATTATTTGAAAATTGGAGCACGAATTGATCACATCGTTAAAATGGATCACCTTTGAAAATGGTGAATAATTGATAGAAAATTTAAATTCCAATATTCAGCTTATATATTAATGACTTGGTCGGTTTTTGATATCCCTACTTATCGCTGGCACTGTAAAAATCGATAGGAATCTCATGATCGATATCGGGTAATTACTGAACAGAAAATTCCCAAACATGGATATCGAAATATTTTTAAAGACCTGGAATGTGAATATAATTTAGTTCATGTTAAGGGTCAGAGTTCCGTACCTGATATATGGCTTGTGATAAATGTTACAAATTATTCAGATCTGTCAACACTTTTAGTGCTTAGGTTATGTATTATTTTCAAATAAATTTGGGTTGCGTCTGTGTAAGTGTAGTTATGGGTTAAAGACAGTGTTGTGTGTATCGGCAGGGAAAAGGAAAGGTACCCGTGCATTGACATTACGCTGTGAATTTGAAGTACTGATTTGTGTGAAGCATTGATTTGTTCTTACTAGTATGGTGTGGCCGATCCCAGTGGCCACCCGGTTTAAGGCGTGGGTCTGCGGCCTCTCGCCTGCTGAAATTGTGGGTTCGGATCCCGCTGGGTTCACGGAAGTCTGTCGTGAGGGTTGCGTGTTGTAGAGGTCTCTGCGACGGGCCGGTCACTCGTCCAGAGGAGTCCTACCGACTGTGGTGTGTCTGAGTATGATCGTGAAGCCTCAATAATAGGAAGGACCTGGCCCTTAAGGCCTCTCGAACAATGAAAAAAAATAGTATGACCTTACAGAAAGTTACTGAAATTGAAGTACGAAGCATGACTTTACTCGCCGAGACAGATGAACGGAATTTTTTGGGTGGTGGCGAATTTGGGTGTTTCCACACACTTGACTGTTGTTTTGACAACGGGTCATAATGATGAATCCACGATTCGTCGCACGTCACAATCAATCACACACCTCTGCCGTATTTTCACACAGACGTCTTCCTCATCCG